>Ga0209668_10000122_pt1 | contig 31710 bp, 21 predicted proteins | sample FrelakmetPLP11PL_FD_187150 | JGI IMG/M metagenome (GOLD analysis project Ga0209668, IMG submission 187150) | Freshwater lake sediment microbial communities from the University of Notre Dame, USA, for methane emissions studies - PLP11 PL (SPAdes)... | ecosystem: Environmental > Aquatic >...
GGTAGGTGTAGGAGATCGAACGAGAACTAGGAAGCACCATGTTCGTCTTGCGCAGGGTGTTGCGGCCATTCGTCGCTTTCACCCAGGTGTACGAGACATCGTACTCATCCCCGCCAGATGCGGCTACGGCTGAATTTCGATCTTGTTCGAAGCGCTCAAGATTCCCCCAAGCGTCGTAGCTGTACTTGATCCCATCCGTAGCGTTCCCAGCGGTGGTGGCGTCGTACTGCACGGCAGTGGCAAGGCGCCCAAGGTCGTCGTAGCTCCACTCCTGGCGGCGCACCGCACCATCAAAGCCGGAGGCCAGCGTCGAGACCACCTTCTTCACCATCCGGCCGCACCGCGGCAGCTCGAGCCGATTCCTCGACTCGCAGATTCAGCGCGCCTAGCACGCCGTCAAGGGCCTTGGCTGCTTCCCCTACGCTTCCGAAGCCAACCTTCGACAACAGCACGCTCTGCTTGAGGAGCTCGTTGACGGCCTCCCGCGAGCGCGCTGTGGTGTTCTGGAAGATTGAAGCCACGCCATCGGCGATCTGCTCGGCCGCGATGCCAGTGCTGTTCGAAAGGTTGAGCACGTCCTGCCGGAACTGCTCGATCTGACCCGTAGTCGCTCGACCGCCGATGCCGCCCAGCCGGCCCTTCACCAGACTCTCCCCACCCCACGGACAGTTGTAGAGTGGGCGGCATGACCCCTGCCCCGAATGCCGCAGGCGACGAGCAGCAGCTGAAGGCTTGCTTGGCGCGTTTCCCCGCTCCGCTCGCCAGGCTTGCCGGGACGCTGCGATCCCGACTGCGCACACGTTTGCCAGGTCTGTTTGAGCTCGTCTATTCGTACGAGAACCAAGGTTCGCTGGTGATCTCCTATTCCCCCACCGACCGGGGCATCGATGGCGTATGCGCCATCGCCGTCCATCCGGGTGAACTGCGGTTGTGCTTGGGCAGGGGTGCCGAACTCACGAAGAGCGATCCTCTCAAGCTGCTCAAGGGCAGCGGCAAGACAGTCCGCCATGTCATGCTGACGAAGATCTCCGAGTTCGAGCGCCCGGAGGTACAAGCCCTGCTCGCGGCTGCGATCCAGCTTGCCAAGCTGCCGCCGGAGTCCGAGCGAAAGGGAGTTCTGGTCGTGAAAATGGCGTCCCGCAAACAGCGCGTCCGCCGCCGCAAGGCATGAAGATCGCACGGGGAGCACTGGGCCGCGAAGGCCGCATCGGTTCCTCGCGGTCATCACGAGCCCCCACGTGATTCCGGACCCTGCTCGTCATGGCGCATGCGGGCAGCGCAGTCACCGAACGCGAACAGGGTACATCCACCCGGGCGCGGACGCTCTGAAGCTCAAGGCCACTCCACCACAGCTGTGGATCCAGGACTCAGATGCAGGAGGTGTTCCCGCCGCACGTCTTCGCCGAGATCGCATTCGAAAGAGAACCTTCCCGAGCATGACGTCGCTCCATCGCCGCCTTATTCCCTCCCGAGCACGCTCCACTCCGCAATCACGGGCGTGTCACTGGCCTTCCGGATGCTGAGCCTCACTCTCCGTGCCCGCACCGGCTCGAGTACGATTCGCAGATCACTGCCGATCGAAGTCCCCGCGTGGACGCTTCTCCACTCGCCTTCAACTTCCACCTCCACGACGAATTCCTGCGCGCGCGTGTAGGGCGCCTCGCTCAGTCGCAGCGCGCTGATCTCGCGCTCTGCTCCCAGATCCAAGCTCACCCACGCGCTGCGCGCCGGCTCTTCCGCCGCCCAGAGCGTATCGAGTTTGCCGTCCGTGATGTGCGCGGGGTTGAGGTGCTGCTCGCGGCCCGGCCAGATGCTGGACACCTCGACCGCCCGCCCGCTGGAAAGATCCTGCGGCGGCGGCAGTGCTTGGGTTGCGCCTTTGATCTCGAGCACAACCACCGAATCGATGCTGTCCGGCGCACGCGCGGGCAATTCGATGCGAATGCCGCCGGCGCTGCGGCTCGTCGGCAGCTCGCGACGCTCCGGATCCGCGAGCAGATACGCGCGGCGGACCTCATTGGTCGCGGGCACGAAGAGCTGACCCGATTGCGGCCAGCGGAAGACATGCAGGAAGAGCTTCCCCGGCTTTTGCGTGCAACGGCCTTCGAATGGCAGATAGGCAAAGGGCGAAGCCTGCGTGCCGTGGATCGATTCGCTGTTGTGCGCCATCCAATCGCCGAACAGCTCCAGACAGCGCCGCGCCTGCGGCAGGATCATCCCGTCGGCGTCCGGACCGATGTTGAGCAGCATGTTGCCGCCCTTGCTGGCGACATCGACGAGCTGGTGCAGCAGGTCGCCGAAGGGACGGAAACCCACAAGCCGGTTGTAGCCCCAGTTGTTGGGCAGCTGCATGGTCTGGCAGGTCTCCCAGTCGATGCCGGGCAGGCCGGTGGGCGGGACTTCGCCCTCGGGCGAGATGTAGTCGCCGGCGAAGACATATCCGTACGCGTTGGCGACTTCGAAATCGAGCTTGCGCTGCGGCGGCAGATAGCCGGAGCGGTTATTGAGGATCACCTGCGGTTGAAGCGAACGCGCGAAGCGCTCGAGCTCCAGGCCGTCCTCCGATGTCCAGGCATCGCGGTCCCAGGTGCCGTCGAACCAGATCAGGCTCACCGGCCCGTACTGCGTCAACAATTCGCGGAGCTGCTCGTGGAGATAGCTGCGAAAGCGGCTCTTGTCCGGAGTGCCGCCGGCGATGTCGTTGTAGGCAGGTCGCTTGGGCCAATCGGGATGCTGCCAGTCGAGCACCGAGTGGTAGATGCCGAAGCGCACGCCGTGCCGCGCGCACGCCTCCGAGAGCTCGCGCATGGGATCGCGGCCGAAGGGCGTCGCACGGATGTTCCAGTCGCTGTTCTGCTGCGTGGGCCACAGGCAGAATCCGTCATGGTGCTTCGTGGTGACGGCGATGTAGCGCACCCCCGCACGCTGCATCAGCGCCAGCCACTGGTCGGCATCGAACTTCGTCGGTCGGAAGCTCTGCGCCAGAGGACGGTACTGCGAACTCGGGATGGCGAGGTAGTTCTGGATCCACTCCGCACCGCCCATCACCGTCTTGTCGCGCCACTCGCCCGCGAGCTGTGAATACAGGCCCCAGTGGATGAACATTCCGAAACGAGCCTCGCGGAACCACTGCATGCGCGCGTCGCGGTCCGCGGGGCTCTCGTGGATGGAGTCGGAGGCCTGTGCGGCGGTGGAGGTGGAGGTGGCGGGCGCAGAGGCAGGGGCCTGCGGCGGGCAGATCAGGGCAACGAGCAGGGCGGCGGTGATCATGGCTGGATGATGTACATGCACCTTACAGCACCCCGCAGCGCCGGGAGAGTGCTTGTCGCCAGGCGGCGAGAGCGATCTTCCGAGCGGGTCCTGCCAGCTTCACGATCGCACTGGGGCCCACCTATGCATCAGGTACCTGGCACCGTATACGCCTTTTGGCTGAGGTGCAGGGTCTGCACGCCCCGCGTACGCTGGGCCCTTCGATCTACGGCCCACGGCCCATGTCGCCGAAGCAGGATTTTCGACGACAGTTGCCCTCATGCGCACCTTGGACAAGCAGCGAGACTCATCGACTTTCCTGTCACTGCTCGAGCCTGAGCTCGCACAGCACCTTGCAGCGCGCCGGGATGCCGCCTGCGGCCTGTGGCCTGACCTGACGATTGCGTACGTCAATCCGGCCTGGGCGCGCTTTGCCAAGGACAACGGGGCCTCGAACGGCTTCCCCGACCGCTGGCGCGAGGGCGCACCCTTTCTGGAAGGTGTCGGCAAGCCGCTGCGTGAGTACTACCGCTCACATCTGATGCAGGCGCTGCAATCAGCCCTTCCCTGGGTCAGCGAATACGAGTGCTCCAGCCCCAAGCTGTTCCGCCTCTACCGAATGGATGTGACGCCGGTCGGTCAGGGCCAAGCTCTGCTGGTGATGCACACGCGACTGGCGCAACTGCCCCACGCTCCGGGTCTCGCACGCGAGCCGATCGACCCCACGCCCTATCTCGACGAGCACGGACACATCCCGCAGTGCATGCACTGCCGCCGCGTACAGCGCGCCGATGCCAAGCATCAGTGGGACTGGGTTCCGCGCTGGGTGGAGCGCGTGCCCGAGAGCGCCACGGGCAGCCTCTGCACGAACTGCATCCGCACTCGCTATCCGGAGCTCGCCAAGGAACTCGGCGAGTCGCTTGAGCCCGATGGCCACGCGCCGTCGAATCAACCGACACCGCAGCCTCGCAGCGCCTGACCTGGGCGCCTTGCCCTTTGCGGGCCCCTCTGCGTCACTCCAGCGAATTGATGGCCCGCACGACATGCGGCCACAACATGATCGACCCATCGTCATTGCTGGATGTGTCGGACAGCGCCCGCTCGCCCAGCAGCACCACGCCAAACAGAGCGTGGTAGGCCAACACCGCGCTCGCCACCCAGCGCACACCGGGTAAGGACACGCGCTCCCACACCCGCCGCGCGCACCAGCCGAGCAGCAGCGAGACGCCGGCCAAGCCGATCCCGATCGCCGTGTAAGGAATCCAGTTGTGCGGATCCCGCGCCACCGAACGCACCAGCGCCCCTGCCAGGCACAGCACGGTCAGCGTCACGAACACGCGCCACACGAGTCGGATTCCGCTCGACATCCGGCGCAGAGCTTACCTTCAGCGTTGCTCCCCCGCCTGGAGATCAGGATGGAGCACAGCGACGAGTCTAGGAGCTACCCTAGGCTGAGCAATCCACGGACTCTTCCTTCCAGATCACTCCTGACAGCGCCCTTCTGCTCACCTCACACCCCCTCCGCCGCATGCCCAACACCATCCGCCTGCATCGCGTCCTCCGCGCACCACCCGAGCGCGTCTACCGCGCCTTCCTCAACCCTGAAGCGCTCGTCAAATGGATCCCGCCCCACGGATTCACGGGCAAGATCGACTTTCTCGACGCGCAGGTCGGCGGCGGCTACCGCATGTCGTTCACCAACTTCTCCTCCGGCAGGTCCCACTCCTTCGGGGGCATCTACCGCGAGCTCGTCCCCCACACCCTGATCCGCTACACCGACCACTTCGATGATCCGACGCTAGCCGGTGAGATGTGCGTCACGATCCGGCTGAAGCCGGTGCAGGTCGGAACCGAGCTGGAGATCACACAGGAGGGCGTCACGGAGCTGATCCCGCCCGAGTATTGTTACCTCGGCTGGCAGGAATCGCTCGAGCTGCTCGCGAAGCTCGTCGAGCCGGAGATTCCCGACTGAGTCAAACTCAGCAGCCGCGCACGGTCGCCAGCAGTCTGGCGACATCCGTGCTGCGCGCGCCCGGAACTCTCGCAGCATTCCGCGCTGGCAATAAGGATCAAATACTCTGGCCTGCGGGGACTCATGCCGCTCCGGATTTCTTGAGTTGCTGTTGCAGCACGCGTGAATCGATGCTGTGCGCGGCCGTATTGGCGAGGTAGCAATACTGTTGTTTTCGCCATCTTTTAGGAAAAGCGAACGGACCGCGCCGCTTGCTCGCATGGAGTTCGGTTGGGGCAGCTTGACAGAACACTCGTTGACTGGAATGCTCTATTCAGCGCTCTCGCATGGCGCTTCCGTATGACACCCCCGGTTCAGAGGTGTCTAGCAGCTTCCCGAGGCAAGTCAGCCTTTCATGACACACTTTCCAGATCGTTCCCCGCAACGCAGTCTTTTGCTGATCGGCGGGCTCGCCCTCGCGCTCGGGCTGGGCGCGGGTTGGTTCCTGTTCAGCCAGCCCAGAGGCGCGACCCCATCGGCCCCTGAGCGCACGGTGAGCGGCGAATTACCACCAGCTACAAGCTCCGCTATGGAGCTTCCCGCTGCGGATCGAGAGTCCGTTCCAAGCTCTACGCCCGCCACTACGGCGGATCCCGCGCCGACGCCAATCGCAAACCAATCGCAGGAGGAGTTGATCCGCACTGCACGCATTCACTTGGTGCCGTTACAGGAACTACTCAAGTCGTATGATCGCGATCCCAATTGGGATTCAGCTCGTATGCTTATGCAGTGGTACATTGCAGTGGATATGGATTCCAAAGGCGAATACAAGGTCTACAAAGGTGGCTCGATTTTTCCGCCAAAAAGTCCAGGCATCGACCATCTCCATTCAGTCGATCCCCGCGGCGACCGGACCTATAGCTTCACACGCGAGGAATACCCCGAGTGGTTCGACTTGTTCACTCCACCCGAGGACGACAAGATCACAGGAACCCAGGACGGGCCTGCGATGCCCACCAAGATCGCGCCCGAACTGGCCGCACGAATCCGTGCTTTGGCCGTGGCCGCCATCGAGACCCACCGCGGCCGCGAAGGCGTGTACAGCTATCCTTAGCTGACGAGTTCGGGATGCTGATCTGGAATGCAGGCGATTGAGCCGCGGCCCCTGCTCGTATGGAGCCTTGTTGCGGTAGCTTGACAAAACACTCGTGAGATGCGATGTTCTCCTAGGCGCTCTCGCATGGCGCTCCCGTATGACACCCCCGATTCAGAGGTGTCTAGCAGCTTCCCCAAGTTTCGCAAATGAAGTGGATCGCGTCGTTGTCCAGTCTCGCCTGTCTATCGGGCGTTTTGTTTTCTCCAGCAGCACCGGTTGCCACTTTGGTTGCCAGCCCGGTTGCGGCTCAAGTCTCATGTCCCGAAACTTGCATCCCCTCCATCGTGGAAGATGCGTCACAGGCAATTCAGGGTGCGTGTGCGTTTGTTGATGTATTTCCGGGCCCTGCAACCGCCGGTGAGGCCACGGCCAACTGCGTGGCGACTTGTTCGGTATGCGACATGCTTGTGACCGTTTCATGGGTTTGTAGCGGCGCGTGCGGCATCGGCACCTGCACCTATGTCTGGGAGAGTGTTTCCTATGATCGGAATGGAAATGCCAAGCCCAAGCAGACAGGCACTGGGCAAGGGGGAGGTTCGGCAACGCAGACCCTGACCAGTCCTTGCAGGTCTGGCGAGAGCTCTGCCCGGGGTTGGATCGGAGTGTCCGTTGCGGGCACTCGCAGGGTTTGGAGATTGGCCTGCGGCTGCTGATTCACTCACCATCACATGACACACTCTCCAGATCATTCCTGGCTACGCAGTCTGTTGCTGGTCGGCGGGCTCGCGCTCGCGCTCGGGCTGGGCGCGGGTTGGTTCCTGTTTCGCACGCCTACAGCCACGACCCCATCGGCACTTGAGCGCACAGTGAATGGCGAATTACCACCTGCCACAAGCATCGCTATGGAACTTCCCGCTGCGGACCGAGAGACCGTTGCAAGCCTCCCGCCCGCTACTGCGCCGGATCCTACGCCGACGCCAACCGCAAGCCAATCTCGCGAGCAGCTCAACCGAACTGCACGCATTCACTTGGCGCCGTTGCAGACAGTACTCGAGGCTTATGATCGCGATCCCAATTGGACTTCGGCTCGTATGATCATGCAGTGCTATATCATCGTCGATATGGACTCGAAAGACCTATACAAGGTCTACACCGGTGGTCCGATTTTCCCCCCCGCAGTGCCCGGAATCGACCATATCCACCGTGCCGATCCCCGCGGTGACCGGACCTACAGCTTCACACGCGAGGAATACCCCGAGTGGTTTGATTTGTTCACTCCACCTGAGCACGACACGATCACGGGTACTCAAGACGGGCCTGCGATGCCCACCAAGATCGCGCCCGAGCTGGCCGCAAGAATCCGTGCTTTGGCCGTGGCCGCCATCGAGGCCCACCGCGGCCGCGAAGGCGTTTACAGCAATCCTTAGTTGGCGAGCTCCAAGTGCTGATCTGTATGTGAGATGCCAGAAAGGGAGCATTCGCAGCGGGGCTTGCTCGTATGGAGTTCGGTTTGGGCAGCTTGACAGAACACTCGTTGAATGGAATGCTCTGTTCAGCGCTCTCGCATGGCGCTTCCGTATGACACCCCCGGTTCAGAGGTGTCTAGCAGCTTCCCGAGGCAAGTCAGCCTTTCATGACACACTCTCCAGATCGTTCCCCGCAACGCAGTCTGTTGCTGATCGCTGGGCTCGCACTTGCGCTCGGGCTGGGCCCGGGTTGGTTTCTGTTTCGGACGCCTACAACCACGACCCCGCCGGCGCCGGAGCGGACGGCGAGCGGCGACTTACCACAGTCCATAAGATCGGCAATGGAGCTTTCCGCTGCGGATCGAGAGACCGTTGCAAGCCTCCCGCCCGCTACTGCGCCGGATCCTACGCCGACGCCAACCGCAAACCAATCGCAGGAGCAGTTAATCCGAACTGCACGCATTCGCTTGGCGCCGTTGCAGGGACAACTCGAGTCTTTTGATCGCGATCCCAATTGGACCTCGGCTCGCGGTGTCATGCAGTCCTACATTGTCGTCGATATGGACTCGAAAGGACATCACAAGGTCTACACCGGTGGCCCGATGTTCCCCCCCAATGCTCCCGGGATAGACCATATCTACTGCGCCGATCCCCGCGGCACCCGGACTTACAGCTTCACACGCGAGGAATACCCCGAGTGGTTCGATTTGCACACTCCACCTGAGGACGACAAGATCACAGGAACCCAGGACGGGCCTGCGATGCCCACCAAGATCGCGCCCGAGCTGGCCGCAAGAATCCGTGCTTTGGCCGTGGCCGCCATCGAGGCCCACCGCGGCCGCGAAGGTGTGTACAGCAATCCTTAGCTGACGAGTTCCAAGTGCTGATCTGTATGTGAGATGCCAGAAAGGGAGCATTCGCAGCGGGGCTTGCTCGTATGGAGATTTGTTGGGGCAGCTTGACAGAACACTCGCCAGATGGGATGCTCTTCTCGACGCCCTCGCATAGCGTCCCCGGCATGGCACCCCCGGTTTCAGAGGTGTGTCGCAGCTTCCCCGAGTTTCACAATTGAAGTGGATCGCATCTTTGTCCAGTGCCGCCTGTCTATCGGGCGTTTTGTTTTCTCCAGCAGCACCGGTTGCAAGGCCGGTTGCTGCATCGGCAGCAGCCCCGGTTGCAGCTCAAGTCGCATGTCCCGAAACCTGCATCCCCTCCCTAGTGGAAGATGCGTCACAGGCAATTCAGGGTGCGTGCGCGGACGCCATGATCGCACAAGGCCCCGCAACCGCCGGTGAGGCCACAGCCAACTGCGTGGCGACATGTTCGGTATGCGACATGCTTGTGACCGTTTCATGGGTTTGTAACGGCGCGTGCGGCGCCGGAACCTGCACCTATGTTTGGGAGAGTGTTTCCTATGATCGGAATGGAAATGCCAAGCCCAAGCAGACAGGCACTGGGCAAGGGGGAGGTTCGGCAACGCAAACCCTGACCAGTCCGTGTAGGTCTGGCGAGAGCTCTGCCCGGGGTTGGATCGGAGTGTCCGTTGCGGGCACTCGAAGGGTTTGGAGATTGGCCTGCGGCTGCTGATTCACTCACCATCACATGACACACTTTCCAGATCGTTCCCCTCTACGCAGTCTGTGGCTGATCGGTGGGCTCGCGCTCGCGCTCGGGCTGGGCGCGGGTTGGTTCCTGTTTCGCACGCCTACAACCACGACCCCGCCGGCGCCGGAGCGCACGGTGAGCGGCGACGTACCACACTCCATAAGATCGGCAATGGAGCTTTCCGCTGCGGATCGAGAGACCGTTCCAAGCTCTACGCCCGCCACTGCGCCGGATCCCGCGCCGACGCCAATCGCAAACCAATCGCAGGAGGAATTGAACCGAACGGCACGCATTCGCTTGGCGCCGTTGCAGGAACTCCTCAAGTCGTATGATCGCGATCCCCATTGGGATTCGGCTCGTATGCTTATGCAGTGGTACATTGCAGTGGATATGGACTCTAAAGACCAATACCACGTCTACACAGGTGGCCCAATTTTTCCCCCAAAAAGTCCAGGCATCGACCATCTCTATTTAGCCGACCCTCGCGGAGACCGGACCTATAGCTTCACACGCGAGGAATACCCAGAGTGGTTCGATTTGTACACTCCACCCGAAGACGACAAGATCACAGGCACTCAAGACGGGCCTGCGATGCCCACCAAGATCGCACCCGAGTTGGCAGCACGAATCCGTGCTTTGGCCGTGGCCGCCATCGAGACCCACCGCGGCCGCGAAGGCGTGTACAGCAATCCTTAGCGGCCAGGGAAGGCCGAGGCGACCAAGCCCCTGTCGACCGCCTTCGGCTGGCCCACCGCTTTGATCGCCGGCAAGCCCGCATCGGCATGATGCTGACGCTTGGCAGCGACATGGATCGCAAGCCCAAGTCCGAGTGGCGAGTGCTGAGACTTGCACTTTCATCCGAGTGCTCGACCCGGACTCGCCCACAGTGCCTGCACGCAGCCGGCTTCAGCAAGTTTGCAGCGGCTGATTCCTGCAGCCTCAGCTGCCGCGCACGGTCGCCAGCAGACTGCCGACATCCGTGTTGCGCGCACTCGTTTCGATCGCGCTCTGGTGCTGCGGATACAGATTCTTCGCCCGCTCCACCTCGCGCGTGAAGATCGACTTGAGATCCACGTTCGACAGCGTCCGACCGCCCGCGTAGTACTGCTTCGCCACCTGCCCCAGCGCATACGTGGTGGCAAAGCTCATCATCGCGCCCGTGGCCGTGCCGACCAGCTTGCCAGCGCCTTTGCCCAGGTACTTCTTCGCCAAGCCGCCGAGCAGATTGCGCGCGAAGTTCTCGACCACCTGCGAGGTCATGCCGACACCCACCGTGGCGATCAGCTCCTTCACATGACCGCGGTCGAGCGTGTACCCATGGCGCTTGCCGATCTCGTAGACCATCTTCATCTGCAGCGGGATGATCGCCATCGTCGCGATGCCCTGCGGCAGCAGCTCCAGGCCCCCGTTGAGGATCGAGTACTTCAGGATGGAGCTATCCGTCTCCGCATCCCGGCCCGCGAGAGCGGCACCCGCACTGGCGCCAGGCCCTCCGGCACCAGCACCGCCGAGACCCGCGGCAGTGCCGGCCACCCGCGGCGCAGCCGAACCGGAAGCACCGCTCGCCACCGCTGTCGGCAGCGGCGGCGGCAGACCGGCCTCCGCCACGGCATCCGCGCGCGCGTTCAGCTCGCTCGCCTGAGCCGGCAGTATCCCCAGCGCCTTCTGCAGCTCGGCCAGAAACTGCTTCTCCTGCGGCGTGCAGGCACCATCGGCATCACAGACCGCGACGGCCATTTCGTACGCCAAGATCCGACTCTCGCCGCTCTCCAGCGCAAGCGCCTCCTGCGACAGGCTGGTCTGCTTGAGCATCACGCGACCGTAGGCGCTGGCGAGCATTCGGGCGTCCTCCGAGCGGCCGAGGCCCTCGAAGATGGACTGGATCCGGGCGCGTTCGGATTCGTGCTTGGAACCGTCGGCCATGGCGGCCATGACGCAGAGGGCGGTGAGGGCTTCGAGTTCGCGGGGGTTCATGGGGTCGCCCTCTTACGCGCAGACTGCCTCATGATTCAGTCCTTTTTTGCATCCTCCGCGGGCTTGCAACCGGCCGCGGAATAAGGGAAAGACCTAAGAGCTCTCCTTTCCCACGGCTTCCACGCACCGGGTTTCTGCGCGCACGCCCGGCAGCGGAGGATGCCGTTTGTCTCGTCTTCCCGCGCGCGAGCAGTTCACGATGCGCATTCTGGCGATTCTCACGCTCCTTTGTTTCGGCACCTTGGCCCATGCCACGGATCGACATGTCTACCCCGGCTCCAGCATCCAGGCCGCGATCAACGCCTCGGTCAACGGGGATCGGGTTTTGGTTCACGCGGGGACTTACCCCGCCGGCATTCGGTTCAACGGGAAGCTGATTGAGGTGATCGCGGTGGATGGACCGACGATCACGACGCTGGATGCGACGAATGCGCCGTTCTCGGCAGTGACGTTCGACGCGAACGAAACGCTCGCGTCCAAGCTGAAGGGGTTCACGATCAAGGGGGGTGTGGCGAGCACCGGAGCGGGGATCAGGATCTTCCAGGCGAGCCCGACGATTCAGGACTGTGTGATTCGGGACGGGGCGGCGCAGAACGGGGGTGGGGTACACGCCACGGGGTCGAGTGCATTGATCATCGGCTGCACGATTCGCAACAACTCCGCGGTCACCGGAGGCGGAGGCCTGTACTTCAGCGGTGGTTCGCCATCCATGGCGACGTGCACTGTCTTGTCGAATACCGCGAATCAGGGTGCGGGGATCTACTGCACATCGACCACGCTCGCTGTTCAGTCCGGAGGAATCAATGAAAACACGGCCATCACGCAGGGTGGTGGATTCTATTCAACCTCGAGCACGGTGACCATTACCGATGCCCTGATATCTACGAACCTCACCACGGTTGCCAATCAGATCAGCTATCCAGGCGGAGCCGGCATCTGGTCCCAGTCAAGTACGGTTACGATGCTCCGAGTGTGGCTTGCGAATAACCTTGCCAACACAGTTACGAGTGGTGCCACTTTCGGCGGCGCTCTGCTGAGTTTCCAAACCACACTCGTGATTCAGGATTCACGCTTCACACGCAATCGCGCCAGCTCAGGAAATGGCGTATTCCTCCGTGGCGGAGTAAGCTGCGGGTGTAGCTACTCGGCTACGTTCACGAACTGCGTGTTTGATTTTAATGGACCCAAGATTCCTGGCGGAGATGGCGGGGCTTTCCTTGACGAGTCAAGTTCGGGCACATGCGTTGCGTTCAACAACTGCAGCTTTGCATACAACACAGAGCGAATCCGCTTTTTTAATACAATTAAGAACTCGATCATTTGGAGCGATGACACCAATCCAACCAACACCTGTCAGGGAATCACCGCTTCGTATTCCAACATCCAAGGAGGAGCCTTCGGCGGCACCGGCTCCATCAACACCAACCCCTTCTTCGTTGACCCCGCCAACGGCGACTTCAACCTGCTCCCCAACTCGCCCTGCATCAACACCGGCGATCCCAACTCCCCTCTCGACCCGGACGGCACCCGCGCCGACATGGGCGCGCGCCTGATGATCGGCGTGCTCGACTGCAATCAGAACGGCATCTCCGACGGGCTCGAGATCCTCGGCAACGACTGCAACAACAACACGATCCTCGACAGCTGCGAACTCCCCGGCAACGACTGCAACAACAACAGCATCCTCGACTCCTGCGACATCGCCAACGGGGCGACGGACTGCAACAGCAACGGCAAGCCTGACAGCTGCGAAGCCGACTGCAACAACAACAATGTGGCTGATGCCTGCGACATCAGCTCGGGAACCAGCTTCGACCTGAACAACAACAACGTTCCCGATGAGTGCGATCCGGACTGCAACAGCAACGGAACGCCCGACTTCATCGAGCTGTTCTACGGCTACGTGCCGGACTGCAACGCCAACCAGATTCCGGACGCCTGCGATATCACCAGCGGCTTCGCGCAGGACTGCAATGGGAACGGCAAGCCCGACAGCTGCGATGTGGCGGCCACGCCCAGCATCGACTGCGATCAGAACGGGGTGCCTGACTCCTGCGAGGTGCAGGCCCGCGACTGCAACGGCAACCAGATCGTCGATGCCTGCGACATCGCCAGCGGCTTCTCGCTCGACCTCAACAACGATGGCAACCCGGATGAGTGCAAGCCGGACTGCAACGACAACGGTTATCCGGACTACATCGATCTGGCCTTCGGCACGAGCGCGGACTGCAACAACAACAATGTGCCGGACGAGTGCGATCTCGCGAATGTTCCGAACTCCGACTGCAACAACAACGGCCAGTTCGACATCTGCGAAGTGGCTGCAGGCAGCGTGCCGGATTGCAATGCCAACGGCATTCCCGACTCGTGCGACCTCGCCAGCGGGACGAGCCTGGACTGCAACGGTAACGGCAAGCCTGACTCCTGCGACGTAGCCAGCGGCTTCAGCCCGGACTGCAACGCCAACGGTGTTCCGGACAACTGCGACATCGCCGGCGGCGTGTCACTGGACTGCAATGCCAACGGGATCCCCGACAGCTGCGATCTCGCGAACGGAACGCCGGACTGCAACGGCAACAGCAAGCCCGACTCCTGCGACATCGCCAGCGGCTTCTCGCAGGATTGCAACGCCAACCTGATCCCCGACAGCTGCGATCTCGCGAACGGAACGCCGGACTGCAACGGCAACAGCAAGCCCGATTCCTGCGACATCGCCAGCGGCTTCTCGCAGGATTGCAATGCCAACCTGATCCCCGACAGCTGCGATCTCGCGAACGGGACGCCGGACTGCAACGGCAACAGCAAGCCCGACTCTTGCGATATCGCGAGCGGCTTCGCCCTCGACTGCAACGCCAACGGGATCCCTGACTCCTGCGATATCCTGACGGCGGACTGCAATGCCAACGGGATTCCCGACAGCTGCGACATCGCCAGCGGCTTCAGCCAGGACTGCAATGCGAACGGCAAGCCCGATTCCTGCGACATCGCGAGCAGTTTCTCGCTGGACTGCAACACCAACGGCATCCCCGACAGCTGTGATCTCGCCACGGGAACGCCTGACTGCAACGGGAACGGCAAGCCCGACTCCTGCGACATCGCCAGCGGTTTCGCGCAGGATTGCAACGCCAATGCGATCCCCGACAGCTGCGATCTGGCAGCCGGTGCCGCGGACTGCAACGCCAACCTGATCCCGGATCTGTGCGAGCTCGTCAGCGGCAGCCTGCCGGACTGCAACAACAACGCCGTGCCGGATTCCTGCGACATCGCCAGCGGCTTCGCACAGGATTGCAACGGCAACGCGATTCCCGACTCGTGCGACATCGCTCTGGGGACGGCGGATGCCAACAGCAACGGTGTGCCGGATTCCTGCGAGTGCTCAGCGGTCAACTTCTGCGTACCGCTGCCCAATTCGACGGGTGAGGTCGCCCTGATCGGGATGAGCGGGCTGCCGAGCCTGAGCCTCAACAACGCGACACTGACCTGCGGTCAGTTGCCGCAACCGACGGTGGGCCTGTTCTTCTTCGGAACGGCTCAGAACCTGCCCGGAGCACCGTTCGGCAACGGACGCATCTGCATCGGCGGAACCATCAAGCGACTGCCCACCGTCCTGACAACCACCGGCAGCGCCAGTCAGCTGCAGAACTTCCAGGGCACCGCGTACCAGGGCATCCAGCCCGGTGACACGCGCTACTTCCAGTTCTGGTATCGGGACAACCCTGCGGGCGGAGCGGGCTTCAACGCTTCGGATGCGCTGCGCGTGACATTCTGCCAATAGGACGGGGCCTGAGGCGCTGCAAGCGGGTCCGCGGCCTGATCGGGCTACGGACCCGCTGTCTTGGGCCGAGTGCTGAGCTCGGTGCTGGGCTCGGTGCTGGGCTCGGTGCTGGGCTCGGTGCTGGGCTCGGTGCTGGGCTCGGTGCTGGGCTCGGTGCTGGGCTCAGGGCTGAGTCCGGTGCTGGGCTCAGGGCTGAGTCCGGTGCTGGAAGCTCGCGCGCACGACTCGTACGATCGCCCTCCGAACACCAGAGGACTCATGAGCACCGACATCGAGATCGCACGCAAGGCCACCCCCCGTCCCATGCTGGAAGTCGCCTCCCGGCTCGGCATCCCCGATTCCGCGCTGGAGCCCTACGGCCGGATGAAGGCCAAGCTCGATCTCGCCGCGCTGCCCGGCCTCGCCTCGCGCCCTCGCGGTCACCTGATCCTCGTGACGGCCATCAACCCGACGGCGGCCGGAGAGGGCAAGACCACGACGACGATCGGCCTTGGTGATGCGCTCAACCGGATCGGCAAGCGCACGGCGATCGCGCTGCGCGAGCCTTCGCTGGGACCCTGCTTCGGCATGAAGGGCGGAGCGACGGGAGGCGGCTATGCGCAGGTGATTCCGATGGCGGACATCAACCTGCACTTCACGGGCGATTTCCATGCGATCACGACGGCGCACAACCTGCTCGCCGCGATGCTCGACAACCACATGTACTGGGGCAATGCGCTCGGCATCGATGTGCGGCGGGTGCACTGGCCGCGCGTGATGGACATGAACGATCGCGCGCTGCGCGACATGACGATCGGACTGGGCGGAACGGCCAACGGCTATCCGCGTCAGGGGCGCTTTGACATCACGACGGCATCGGAAGTGATGGCGATCCTGTGCATGGCGCGGGATCTGAAGGATCTGGAAGCGCGGCTGGCGCGGATCGTGGTGGCGGACACGAGGGATGGCAAGCCGATCACGGCGGGCGATCTCAAGGCCGCGCAGGCGATGGCGGTGATCCTCAAGGATGCGATGAAGCCCAATCTGGTGCAGACGCTGGAGGGCAACCCCGTGCTGATCCACGGCGGGCCCTTCGCGAACATCGCGCACGGCTGCAATTCGGTCACAGCGACGCAGGCCGCGCTGGCGCTGGCCGAGTATGTCGTGACGGAGGCGGGCTTCGGCGCCGATCTGGGCGCCGAGAAGTTCCTCGACATCAAGTGCCGCGCCGCAGGTCTGCAGCCGGAACTGGCCGTGGTCGTCGCCACCGTGCGCGCGCTGAAGCTGCACGGCGGCGCCCATGCCAAGGAACTGGGCACGGAAGATGTCGGCGCGGTCGAGCGCGGCATGGCGAACCTGCAGCGGCACTGCGAGAACCTCGCGCTGTTCGGCCTGCCCGTGCTGGTGGCGATCAACCGCTTCACGAGCGACACGGCGGCCGAGCTTGCGGCCATCGAGCAGGGCTGCGCCAAGGTCGGCGCCCAGGCGATTCTCTGCGAGCACTGGGCCAAGGGCGGAGCGGGAGCGGAGGCGCTCGCGCGCGCGGCCGTTGCCGTCATCGAGAGCAAGCGCGCCCGTTTTGCCCCGCTGTATCCGCTCGAAATGCCGCTGCTCGAGAAGATCGAGACGATCGCCCGGCGCATCTACCGCGCGAGCGGCATCGCTCCGCTGCCCGCGGTCGTGAAGCGCGCGCAGGCTCTCGAAGCGGCGGGCCACGGCAATCTGCCGGTGTGCATCGCAAAGACGCAGTACAGCTTTTCCGCGGACCCGGAGGCCAAGGGTGCGCCCAGCGGGCACACGCTGCCGATTCGCGAGCTGCGCCTCTCGGCGGGCGCGGGCTTCGTCGTGGCGATGGCCGGCGACATCATGAGCATGCCCGGACTGCCCAAGGAGCCGGCCGCGGAGAAGATCCGTCTGCTCGCCGACGGCGAGATCGACGGGATCTTCTGAGCCTCGTTTGGGCGGGCCGGCTTTGGGTTCAGCGGGCTCAGCGGGGACCGCGCGTGCGGGGCAGGTCCGTCACGGATCCAGGTACAGCACTAGTCATAATCGACTGTAAAGACGAGCTCTGCGGTGGTGCCGTCGGCCACATCAACTTCAAAGACGGGCGGCGCGGCAACTCCCATGACGGACTCCCCTTGGAGGCGATAGCGCCCTGGTGAATCTACATAGTACGTTGATGTGGCTGCGTCCTGAGCTGCCAGTGCCCCAACCTGCCTTGTGCCGAGTTCGATACTGACGTACTTGCCTGTCGTGGACCCCACAGGCGTCACGCGAATTCCTGTCCATACATCGGGAGGCAAAGGGACTTCGGTAGTACCTTGCAGTGCGCGCAGGCGAATGGGATAGACCTGCTCGCGATCAAGAGTGAGTCGAATGTCCGGGGTTGACTTCGTTACAACAATATCTTGAACCACTGTCTTCCGGGCAGGGCCTGATGCAGCCAGAGTTATTGTCCCTGGTAGGCAGCGAAACGCGAAGACATTGTCGGGCGGACCCGCCTCGACCTCCTGCCAAGCTGCTGGGTACTTCGTATGGCTCGGCCGGTATAGAATCGTCACATCGCCGCCCAGGTTGGTTCCGGTCTTGGGGTCCACCACGAACACGTTCACCGGGACAGCCTCGGCAAGATCAATCTCGGCTTGGACGACCATGCCTGCTTCGACACGAACCATACGCGAGGCGGCCATGGGTTGGAATGAAACAACATATTCGCCAGCCTTCAGGCCGTTGCACCGAAAATGGTAGCTGCCGTCCTTCTCGCAACGAGTCTTGTCGATGTAGTGCTCCACCGGACTCTGATTCGTAATTCCATGGCCTTGGATCTCGATGCGTGCCATCGGTGACTTGGCAACTTGAGCTCCCCGAACAATGGCAAGGATCGAACCGTAGGCGCTTGAAGTGATCGGTGACGCGAGGTCGATCACGACTTGTTCTCGTGCGGAGGGAGCCAAGTCGATGCTGATCTCCCCCAGTCGAGGTCCCGCACCCCGAATTCCCGGCGTGGACACGACGACGAACTCCGTGGCGCCGGTGGGCAGCCCAGGCACAAAAGCTCGACCATCCTCGCCAATCTTGAGCTCAGCCCACGGCACACGCTGAGCACGAGCGTCCCCGCTCGCGAGTGAGTACACGTGGACACGATGACCTGGGTGAACTGGAGGAAGTCCTTTCACGAGCACGTCCACATCCGCTCCAGGGCGAAGGGATACTGTGAGTTCTCCCTTATCGCCAACAAAGGCGAATCTCCTCCATGCGTAGCCGGGAGCTCGCACCCAGCCCACGCGCGTACCTGGCAGGTGCGGAAGCACGATGGGCGAATCCCCCCGCAGCTGACGACCGAGCTTTTGCATGACCGCGGGCAAAGCTTGTGTATCGCGATAGCCTTCACTGCAAGGGACAGCCAAGGTGATGCTCAGATCCTTGACGTGCGCCAGCGTACGAGCATCGAGAACATTGATGACAAACCCGGATTCCAGCTGCGCATGAAGGGTGTACCCATTGGCAGCCATGGCCGGAATCTCTTCCTTCAATGGCGTTGCATACTGGGTGTCCACATCGCTGGACCACGCGATTGTGGTCGGCCTAAGCACCTCATCGCTGGAAACATCGAGTGACCACCGATCTTGCGTGATCCCAGACATGGCCTCACGTTGACCACGGGACGGGCTGTGGATGGACCATTTCACAAATCCGCGAGGGGACGGAACATGCTTGCCGTCAGAGTCGCTGACCTGAACATTTCCCTCCACTCGCAGCGTGGTGGGAGAAGTCATGACCGGGTTGCGCTCTGGAGGCAGAGATGACGATGAAGAGGAAGTCGAGGCGCTTGCCGGTTCATCGGCAGCAGCGGAAGGCAGATTCGCAGGCCCTTCTGTTTGCGATGGCTTGTTTTGGCATCCGCTGCGCACAAGTTGGATGCCGAAGACAACAACGAGCACCCATGCTGCGACAGTCGCCAGTTTGTGGCTTACCACGGAGCCACGCGAGTGGCGTTGATTGTTTGTACTCATTGGGGACAACGTGTATCAACAGGGCGATGCTCTCCACACATCTCATTCTTCGATTCAGAAAGGCTGATCATCGCTTGAAGGTTCCAACACAGATCGATCTGGTAATCCGACGGTCGAAGGGCTGGCAAAACTAAGCCATCATTACTTGGACCAGCCGAGCCGCCTACAAATCAGGGGGTTTCGCAGGCAGTGCATGTAACCTTGTAGTCGCCACCCAGCCAACATGCTGTGCACCTCCACTTTCCAGTCTCCATGTTCTGAATGGGCGGCCCATACTGGAGCAAGCTGCAGGTTGCATCCAAACACCGCACTGCGGTGTGGCAAGTGCCGGGCACACAATCTTGATTGTTGCAGGCTACCCCAGTGGGCGCCACCATCTGGTCTTTGAGACCCTGCTGGGCTGCCCTGCAGGCGTCAGATCCGGTGCAATACCCACCCGTCGTGTAGCAGTTGTTCCCATATGTGAACGTATTGGACGAGTCTGAACCACAGTCGACATTCTCACTTGGGACACCTGGATTGCCGTTCAGTGAAAGCGAGGCGAGACCTAGAACAAAGAGACCAACGAGCGTTGCATTCATGAGAGTTCTTTGCGTACGCAGATGAGCCTAGCGAGCGAGCACGCGGAAGTGCGTGACCGACTGGAGTCTACATGGTCGCAACGGTCCTTGTCAACACGGCTGTGGAAGGTCCCATTCGAGCTTTTTGCACGCTTGGGCTCTCCCAATTGAGGATATCCGCGGCCAAGCGAGATCATGACGAGGGCTCATCCCTTGGCAAGACAGCGAATGCGACAAGCCAGCCCAACCGAGAACGAGCCTCGCATGAAATATACCTGCTCGATCAAAGCGAGAACGCTGCGGGTTTCGATGGCTCAGCATCGAACGCAAGTTGTCGACGACAAGGTTGGCCGAGCGGCTGGCGCTCCAGGGCGGGCAGCTCGCCTTGTTCACAGTAGTGGATGCCGCTGCCTGTGCGCGGAATGGCCTGATAGAGGCCCGATTCCGGCCTGAATAGCGAACTTCCAACGGGTGGTGGGCCTCCACGGAGACCGGGAGGGTGGCTTCCTATTGACAGAGCTGCCTTGCCCCTCTATCTTCGTCATTGTCTCGTTCGCTCCTGACCTTCTTCGCAAAAGGTTTTCCCATGCTCCTCTGCTCCGCTGTTTTGGCTGCCCCGCTGCTGTTTTCCCCCTCTGTTTCCGCCGCCGACGCCGACTACACCATCGTGTGGCGAACGGAGGGTCATTGGTTCCTCGCGCACGGCGAGTTCGACATTCAGACCGTCGAACCGGGCATCGAGCGCTACCGCTGCCGCGGCAATGGCGTGCATGTGCTCGAGGTGGGTTCGGATGACTGGACGGAATCGCTGGAATTCGATGTGGCGGCGGCCGCGGAATTCTATGTCAGCGAGCACGGATTCCTGATTGACCACAAGGAACAGGATCGTGTCGAGTTCACCACCGGTACCGAAGATCTGATGCCCTGCGATGGTGCCTACGCTGGCGTGCAAAGCGTCAGCGTTTCGGGCGGCTGCTGGGCGGGCCCCATCATCAACACCGACACCGGCATCACGCGCTGGAACTGCACTCTGACCAGCGGGGGCTGCAACGCGACGATCACCTACACGAACGGCGGCACGGTCACGCCGACGTGGAACTGCGGCGGAACCAACAGCAACAACGTGCGCTTCAAGGGCGCCACGGGCGAAGCCTGGGCCACCGGCGCCGCCAGCGGCTGCTAGAATCTCCGGCATGCAACGCAGGGGCTGGCAGTTGGCGGCGATGTTCCTCGTCGCGCTGCTCGTGGGATTGGGTTGGTGGCTGCAACGCAGCCAGCCGCGGCCTGCATCGATCGGGCCGCACCTGCAGAACTCACCCGATGCTGCGATGCTGGAGGCGGGTGACTCGAAGTCTCTCGACATGCGGCTTTCGCAGGCGGGTTTGGATGCCGCACCCCCCGCTGCTCCCGCGGCCACGGACGCTCAGGCCTCCGCAGCTCAGCAGGGAAGCGGTCTGGTGCTTGCCCAGCGCGGCGGCCTCAACGAAGAGGACCCCTCCTATCCCTCACACGGCATGGAGCGCGATGGCAAACGCGAGGGCCCCTGGCGCACCTACGACGAAAACGGCGTCCTTCAATCCGAGGTCTACTACGAGTCAGGCCTGCGCGAGGGTCCGTTCACGCAGTGGTTTGATGACGGCAAGCTCATGTGCCGGGGCACCTTCTCGAAGGACAGGGAAACGGGCAGCTACGAGTCCTTCCACGCCTCCGGTGCTCCCTTCTCCACCGGGCAGATGCTCAGGGGCAAACAGCACGGACTCTGGGTGCATCAGGCCGAAGATGGCAGGGTTGTCAGCGAACTCACCTATGTGAACGGAGTTCTCGAGGGTCCCTGCTCGTACTACACGAACGGTGTGCTCGACACGGCGCGCAGCGGCATCTATTCCAAGGGCAAGAAGACCGGGCAGTGAGGTCACAAGAGTGAGCTCAAACCACGAGCTCGCTCCGTGAATGTCCCGCACGGGCAACGATTCACGGACCGATCATCGCCTGCCCCAGCGCGCGGCCGACAAGCAGATAGGTTTCCGCGTTTCCGAACTCGTGGTGGCCGTGCCCGGGATGCGGGGAGTCCTGCGCCTCGCGGACAAAGTCGTGCGTCGGCACGAAGATCGCCTGCGCCCGCTCCGCGCCCTTGCGCTGCGCTGTGCGCAGTTGCTCCCACTCCTCCGGCGCCTGCACCCACGGTCCGGTCAGTTCGCCGACTACGACACGCAGCCTTGGATTGCTGAACTCCTTGCGCAGGTCCTCGATCAGATTCACGAGGTTTTGCTCGTACTGGGGCACGGCATTCGGATCGCAACCGTCATTCCAGCCCTGATACCAGACGATGCCCGCGAGCTCCCAATCCCCTTCCACAGCGGCTGTGGCCGCCTTGAGCTCCGCCAGCATGCGCGCATAGCAGGGCCCCGGCTCGCCGCCGGAGGAGGGCGGACGGAAGTCCCTCGCGAGACTCTTCCCGCCCCAGGCGGTCTTCACGATCAGTACGGGATCCACACAGTGCTCACCCACGATCTCGCCGAAGGCCCACTCGGGTCCGAAGTGGTGCTTGCCGTGCGGTGAGAAGCCGACGGACAGCGGGCCGAAGAGCCGCGGGCCATCCTCCAGCTGGTAGCTGACGGTGACATCCTCGCGTACAGCCCAGCGGCCGCTCGCGTCCACAAAGGGCGCGCAGAGCTGGCGGTGCGCAGGATCCTTGAGCAGCTCCTGAAGCGTTCCGCGACCGTGGTTGTAGTCCTCGGCGCGCCACTGCGGATCCAGATCCGCCACGGCCGGCCCCTGCATGTTGGATTGACCCGCCAGCAGGTAGACACGTGTCGTGCGTTGCGCGGAGCCGCGCAGCGCGCGCAGCTGTGCGATCGCCGCCTCGACGGCTGCCGTCTTCCTGCGTCGGCAGTCCTCGGGAAAATCAGGCTCCACGCGGCAGGCGGAAGCCAGACGCTCGAGCTCCGGCAGGTGCACCACGGCGGCGGCACCGTAGCTCGTCAGCGCCGCGAGGATCTCCTGCATGCGGTGCTCGCTCGCCCAGGGGTTCTGATTGGCTGCGTAGTCCAGAGCCAGCCGCATTCCTTGCGGATCCTGGCGCGCGGCCAGCAGCTTGAGGCCCGCGAGGCGCACACCATCGGCAAACATCTCGCCGCTGGGCGCCGGCACGCGGACGGATTCACGAATCGCAGGCAGCAGCCGCTCCAGCGTCGCGGGAGCCAGTTCAGGATAGACATGGGCCACGCTGGAGCGCGACAGACCATCGTCCAGACGCAGCATGCGCTCGATGGCGGTGCACAGCTGATCGGGATCCGCGACCTCCGGTGATTCACTCAGCAGTCCCTGGCGCGGACCGTTGTCCAGATGCCCTTCCAGAAAGAGGGCCAGCGCCAGATAGCGGCGCACGGTGGCCCGGGCATCCGTCGGCTCTGCGTTGGCGATGCGCAGCAACTCCGGCACCGCCTGACGAGCGGCCGGACCGATGCCGGCCAGCGCGTAGGCTGCACGGATCTTGAGCCACGGCTCGTCCTTGCGCAGCACTTCGATCAGAGGCTCGGTGGCGGCCAGCGACTTGCGGCCCTGAAGCTCGAGCGCGTGGCAGGCGCCGGCACGCCGCGCGCTGTCCTCCGAGCCCAGCATCGCGATCAGGTTCTGCGTGACATCATCCGACCGGCGCGCGAGCGCCTGCGCGCTGCGGAATCGCACCACCGGCGACCAGTGGCCCAGATCCTGCAGCAGGCGCTCGGTCTTGCGCGCAGCGTAGGCTTCGCGCGGGTGTGCCGGATGGAAGTCGCGACCGGCACTCACGGCATCCTCGGTTTCCGCATCCGTCAGCGGGATCTGAGCCCGGGTGATGCACAGACTGCGCAAAGGGGCGCAGAGCGCCAGCGCGATCACGGGCGTGAAGTCCCATCCGGAATAGGAATCGTCCTCTCCCGGCGCACCGGGATAGGCCATGGAACCATCGGCCTGACGCGCCAGATCGAAAAACCACGCCAGCTCGGAGAAGTGCAGCGCGAGCGCGCGCTCGCCCCCGACATGCACGCCCAGAAGCCCCCAGAGGAATCCGAAGTAATTGCCGGTATGACCGAGCTCGCGCTCGGCATGCGACGCGAGCGACATGCGCGTGAAGAAGCGGGCTGCCTCGACATCGCCCAGCAGCGCGAAGGCGATGGCTGCCTGTCCGTTCTTGCCGTTGTTGTCATGCAGGTCCCAGAAGGGCGGGTGATCGCCGTAAGGAATGCTGCCTTTGCCGACATGGAAGCGGAAATACTCAAGGGAGCGCTGCGTGGCCTCGCGGATCAGCGGCTCGTCGATGCCGCAGCGCTGCGCCAGGATCAGCGTCAGCCAGCAGCCCAGGCCGGCCTGATTGAGCGCGCCGTAGCCGCCCAGCGAGCGCGCCTCATTCGCCAGAGCCATGCCGTGGCCCCAGGAACCCACTCCGCTCTGACCGCGCGCAATCGCGCGCGCGTAGTCGCCCAGCGCTTCCCTGGATGGCACCGACTGCGTCGCCAGATGATGTTCCGCGAGGAAGATGCCGGCCCAACCCCACTCCCACGCCGTCATGCCAGGCTCCGGATCGGGACCGGGCCTGTTGCGGCCCAGCAGCTGCGCGTAGGCATCCACCGCCGGACGGTGCGTCGGTTCGGCTCCGGCCAGCAAGGCCAGTGCGGCGATGCTGTTCTCGACACTCGGGTGCGCAAGCGGTCGCTGTGCGATCCGATCCAGCGCGGCCGCGCGCACTCGCACGGCCTTGGCACCCTCGCCCAGCGAGGCGGACGACCATGCGCCCAGAGGCGGGATTTCCACGCGCACCTCTACGCGCACTCCTTCGCGCTCGCGCATGAGTCTCAGGCTGCCGTTGCCGGCCTGCGCGCGCGTGATGGCTTCGCCGAGCTGGCGCCGCGCATCCGCTTCGCCCTGTGCCACGAGCCGATCTCCGACGGCGAGCACTCCCAGCGCAGGACTGGACTCATGCAGCGCGAGCACTTCGAGCTCGCGTGCCGACTCGGTGCTGGCTCGCTCGGCCTTGGCCGCCACGCGCAGTCCCAGCGGACCCACATCGAAGGCATAGCGCTCGCCGATCAGCGCGGGCAGGACACACAAGACGATCGAGAGCATCATGCGACACACCAGACGAGCTCAGGCAGGCCGCCACGCTCGCCAAATACGATCGCGTTCTGTTCCCAGGTCTGTGCGATTTCCATCGCCTGTTCACGCTCGATGTCGAGCACCAGCACGCTGGCTTCGGGCGGCCAATCGCCCTCGAGCGAAGCCCCTTCGCCCGGAAGGATCGCAAGCTCATCTTCCGTCAGCATCTGCACCAGCTGCGCCTGTCGCTTGGCATTGACGGTCGGCGTGCAGGACTGCGAGTAGGGATTGCAGGCCGTGAGAAAGGCCCAGGATGCGGCGCCCACTTCCTCCAGCAGGCGCTCCAGCGCCGGACAAGGTGACCCGATGCGGATCACGATCGTGCCCTCCGGCGCTCGCACGCGATACTCCGTGTTGAAGTAGGCCTGTTCCAATCGTTGACGCTCGCTGGGTTCGGGCTTCATGGATGTGCTTCCGGCGGGGAGAGTGTCCGGGTAGGGTCGCACTCCACGCTACCAGACGGGAGCGCTGTGCAGTGCTTCAGGCCTGAGTCTCAGGCCTGTGGCTCAGATCGCCTGGGTCGGAACGCCCGCGTAGTCCGTACCGGCCGCCAGACGCTCGCCTTTGAGCACCACCGAGTGCGCCATGACGCGCGCGCCCGCGCCGATGTCCGCACCGTAGAACAGCACGGTCTGCGTGCCGACGCTGGCATTGGCCCGGATGTGCACATCGCCGATCTTGAGCACGCGATCCTCGAAGGTGTGGGCCTGGAAGTTGCCCGTCACCGTGGCGCCGTCCTCGAAATGGAGCATGTCAGGGTCCACGACCTGCGAGAAGCCGCTGCCGAGCAGCACGCGCTTGCCGATCCGCATGCCGAACATGCGGATGCCGGCGTTGAGCAGCAGCGTGCCCTCCACTTCGCCGAGCACATTGCGACCGACGCGCGTCCAGGCCACATACAAGAAATCCCAGCGACTGCACCAGCAGGACCACAGGGGATGCACGCCGGGCCTGACGCGACCGAGCAGGCCCCACTTGAGCGCCAGGATGAACAGGTAGGCGCTGAACGAGGCGACAACCAGTGCCGCCGCGCCCGCGAGCACGCCCTTGCCGTACTCCGGCAGCCACGGCGGCTGGCTCGCCACGAGCACCCACACGAAGTAGAGAGCGGCCGTCGGGATCGGCAGCGCGAAGCGGAGTCCTTCCCAGAACCAGCGTGAGAGCCTCCGCGCGAACGACGGATCGTGCGTCAGGTCGCGATCAAAGTCCGTCTGCGCGGGACGTGCGAGCTCGAACGGCGGATGACCGAACCAGGAGCCGCCCGGCTCGATGCGCTGATCATCGGCCACCGTGCTCACGCCGATCAGGATCCCGTCGGGCAGCTGCGATCCGATCGGAATGACGCAGTGATTGCCGAGGAAGGTGTCGCGGCCGAAGCGCGTGCGCGCGAGGCGCACGCTGCCCTGCTTGACCTCCGGACCGGCGAGATAGATGCCATCGGCGAAGAAGCACTCATCGCCGATCTCCACCAGCGAGGGCAGCACATCGATCAGCGTGCTGATCTCGCAGTTCCGGCCCACGCGCATGCCGGCGAGGCGCAACCACGGCGGGTAGAACACCGTGCCGCTGAGCCAATCCCCCGCCGTCGTGGCGTGCTCCTTGGCGATCACGACCCGCAGGTAAGCCCAGCCGTGGCGCGAGAGCGTGCCCGGTTCGCGCGGCGACAGCAGCCGCACCAGCACGCCCTGCAGCAGGATCGTGACCGGCAGGCGCGCGATCAGCACGCCCACCATCGCGGCAAACCACGGCCACGCGAAGCTCGGTGCGGCGAGCCAGGCGGTCAACGTGCTGCCGTCGAGCGCGCCGGGGCCGAGCACCAGCACCAGCAGCGCGAGGAAGGGCCAGTCGATGAAGGCGCTGGCGAGGCAGCGACCGAGCATCAGGGCCCAGCCGTGCAGCACCGGCGAGATCGCCGAATCCTCCGGCGGTGGCGCGCTCGTGGCCGCTCCGACGCGCACCGCGGGCACGCCGTCCCAGCGCTCGTCGGCGGGCGTGATCGTTCCGCGCGACAGCCAGGACAGCGAAGCGAGCTCGCAGCGCTCACCGAGCTGTGAATCACCCGCCATGCCAGCCCGGATGCCCAGCGTGGCTCCCGCGGCAATGCGAATCGGCGCCACGCGAATGGCTCCGTCTTCCAGATCCACGAGGCGCAGCGCGACTTCCTGCGAGAGCGTCGCATCGTCGCCAATTTCCAGGAGATCCCAGCCGCCGGCGTGGAAGGCAATCCCGTGATGCAGGTGCACGCGCTGGCCGATGCGCGCACCGAGCATCCTCAGCACGGTGCTCGTGAAGCCGGTCAGCGCAAACAGCGACCAGGGTATGCGTCTGGCAAGCCGCGCCACGATCCACTGCCGCAGGTGGAAGGAGCTCCAGGCGGGCTCGCGGCGCGGCGTGTAGCGCCCGATCAGCAGCCACTTGCCCGACAGCGTCAGCAGCACGGCCAGCGGTGCCCATACAAGCGCCAGTGCGAAGGTGAGGAAGGGCAGCGCGAAGAGCAGCGGCAGGAGTCCGAGGTGCTCGATCGACCAGGGACCCCAGTCGAAGACGGCATTCTGCAGCACCCACGCGACGCACAGCACTTCCAGCGCAATCCAGACGGCCTGTGCGGCGGTCACTAGGCCGGGCGACCCTCCCGACAGGCGCTCTTCCCGCGTGCGCACCTTGGGCTTTTCCTTTCCCACGCGCGCGAGCGCCAGAGCCAGCGCGCGCACATTCCGCGCGTCGTAGAGCATGCGCACGGTGCAGGCCTGTGTTGTCGGCGATTCGCGCAGCGCGCTGACGAGCTCGGCAGCCGCCAGCGAATCGCCGCCGAGATCGAGGAAGAAGTCCGCTTCGACGCTGACCGGCTCGCGCACGCGCAGAGCCGCGCGGAAGCGCGCCTCCAGTTCGTGCTCCAGCTCGCCTTCCGGCGCAACCAGCGTGCCCTGCGCGGCCGAGAGATCGAGATCCGGCAGGCGCTTGCGATCCAGCTTGCCGCCGACGCTGGTGGGCAGGCTCTCAAGCACGCCGATGCGCGCCGGCACCATCGGCGCGGGCAATTCCACCGCCAGACGCGCGCGCAATGCATCCACATCCGGTGCAGAGCTCGGTGACTCGGGCACGATGTAGGCCACGACGACCTTGCGGGAGCCCTCGCCCTGCACCTTGCAGGCGGCCGCACGCACTCCGGGACACTCCGACAGGCGCGTTTCGATCGCTTCGAGTTCGATGCGATGGCCGCGAACCTTGACCTGCGTGTCACGGCGTCCGAGATAGACCAGATCACCGTGCTCGTCGTAGCGCGCCAGATCACCCGTTCGATAGATGCGACCGAGTCCCGCCACGGTCGGGAAGCGCTCCTCGGTCAGCTGCGGCAGGTTGCGGTAACCGCGCGCGAGGCCCGCGCCGCCGATCACCAGCTCGCCGACCTCGCCCGGAGGCACTTCGCGCAGCTCTTCATCCAGAAGGTAGGCGCGGTTGCCCGGCACGGGTCGACCGATCGTGATCGGCTGGCCCGGCTGGATGCGGGTGCGCGTTGCGGTGACGCTGCACTCGGTCGGCCCGTAGCCGTTCTCGAGGCGACGGCCGCGTCCCCACAGCTCAGCAACATCCTCAGGGAGAGCCTCGCCGCCCACATAGACCAGCTTCAGCAGCGGAAGTTCGCGCTCGGGGTGCTTGCACCCGCTGGCGCGCAGCAGCGTCGGCGGCGGGCAGAAGACGCTGATGCGCTCGTTCTTTAGCCAGGCGATCAGATCCGGCCCTGAGCGCACGCTCTTGTCATCCAGCACCACCAGCGTTGCGCCGCAGCTCCAGGCCAGCCAGATCTCCTCGATCGAGGAGTCATAGGAAGGCGAGGAGCCCTGTGCGCAGCGATCACCGGGGCCCAGACCGAACTCCATCCGATCGGAGGCGACGAGGTTGACGATCGAGCGGTGCTCGATCAGCACCCCCTTGGGCTTGCCGGTCGTGCCGGAAGTGTAGATCGAATAGGCCAGTTGCTCCGGACGGACCTGTTCCGCGAGCGCAGGCCCGCCCTTGGACGCCAGCTCCCCTACCCGCAGCGCCGGTCCGAGCGTGGCAGCGATCGCATGACCGGCCTCGTCGGTCAGGATGCGCCGCGTGCCGCTGTCGCTGACCAGATGACGTGCGTAGTCCAGCGGCAGCGACGGGTCGATGCTGACAAAGGCGGCCCCGGCGCGCAGCACCGCCAGCTGCGTCAGATACAGCTCGGGGTTCTCGCGCGCGATGCGGATCGCAACCAGCTCATCCGGCTGGACGAGCGGCTGAAGCGCGCGGGCCAGCACTTGCGAACGCTGATCAAGCTCTCGGTAGCTCCACTCGACGCGCGCACGCCCCTCCCCGGATGGAATCACCAGGGCGGGGGCGTCTGGGTGGAGGCGCGCGCTCTGCACGAAGAACTCGTGCAGCAGCGAGGGTGCAGCCTCCCGAGCCGGTTCGGCGCGGGAGAGGGAAGCCATCTACACCCTAAACCGCAGTCATCTGGGTCTCAAAGACCCCGATACGAGCCACCAGATGCGGGGCCAGGTAGGGCCGACGGCGCTCGCGCTCCTCCGCAGGGAGGAAAGCGAAGCCGCGCACCGAGCGGCCGCCGCAGTTGCCGCAGCGGCAAGTGAACGGCTCCGCCATGTGCCACTCGGTGGTCTCGTAATCAAACGAGAGTTCCTCGTAGGGCGCGATCGGGCGCAGCGCGATCAGCTCGCGACCACGCACCGCCGTGTTGGGACGGCAGGAGTGGTTGAGGAACAGCCAAGGATGACGCTCGATGCGGCGCTCGAGTCCGGCAGTCTTGGGCGACTGAAGGTGCTCGGTCTCCGAGAGCTGGATGGTGTGGCGCGTGGGCTCCGAGCTGATGATGCCTTCGAGCTTGAGAACGCGTTGGCCGGGCTGAAAAGCCTCAAGGGCCATCATGTGCAGCGCGCCGTGCGCGTGCATCACGCCGACGGAAGAGCGCAGAGCAGCTTCCGGCGTGGTGTTGATTTGCAACATGCGAAGAGAAGGGTGTCACGCAGGCATGCTGCAAGCTCGATATGAGCCAGCGCTTGCCTGGTTCATCGTGGAGCATCACCGATCCACGAGAACGCGTCAACATCTTCTGCAAAGAAAGCGTTGCTTCAGATGAGCTTGCAAGCCTCTTCAAAGCTGAGTCGAGGCAGTCGCGGATGCAAGGCCGATGCATCGCCATAGCCGAGATTGCAGAGGAGGTTGACCTTCCAAGTGGTGCCGCCGAGGAAGGCTTGCTGAACCGCATCCGCATGGAAGCCCGACATCGGACCGCAATCAAGCCCCAGGGAGCGTGCGGCAAGCATGAAATAAGCCGCCTGCAGCGAGCTGTTGCGCATCGCCGTCTCCTCGATGGCTTTGGCATTGCCCTCAAACCATGCCTTGGCATCGACATGCGGGAACAGCTGCCAAAGCCGGTCATGGAAGCGCATGTCCATGGCCAGAATGGCGGTGACGGGGGCTGACTGGGTCTTGGCGACATTGCCCGGGGCCATGCAGCTCAGCAACCGAGCCTTGGCCTCCTGCGTGCGCACGAAGACGATGCGCAGCGGATTGCAGTTGGCGCTGGTGGGAGCCCAGCGCATCAGATCGTGGATGCGGACCAGCAATGCATCCTCGACGGGCTTGTCGAGGAACTTGTTGGCAGTGCGGGCCTGGAGGAACAGCTGATCGAGACTCACGGATGCCGGATTGGACATGGCGCGAGCCATTCTAGTCCGGCGCACACCCCTGAACGCCGCTCAGTCGTTCAGAATCGTGATCCGCATCGGCTGCTCCGCACTCTGCGAAGCCATGAGCGGTGTGCTGTCAGGTCCGAGGTTGAACATGGCCATCGAGTAGCTGGCCTGCTCATGGCCCTGGCTGTGCGCAAGCATCAGCAGGACACGGGCCTCCTGTGCATCACAGGGAGTTCCCAGCCCGAAGTACTTCATCACGGCGAGGTTGGCCTGCGCCTTGGCAAAGCCCAGCTGTGCGCTCTCGCCGTACCAGCAGGCTGCCTCCGAATACGACTTCTGCACGCCGCGCCCTTCGAAGTGCAGCAGGCCCAGATTGTTCATCGCGGGTGCGTGACCGCCTTGAGCGGCGCGATGGTAGAACTCCGCCGCCATGGTGCAGTCACCCCGCTCTTCCGCCTCGAGGGCCTGCAGAAAGTCCTGATCGGGGCCGGAAGTCGGCGGGCGCAGCGAGGCGCACGAGCTTGCCAGAGCGAGCACACACAGGGTCGAGGGCAGAAGGCACTTCATGCCCCCATTCATCGGAAGCGCCGCTCCGCAGGTTGAGGGCCTGCGCAGCGGCGGTGACGGCAACCTCGCCGGGGCTGCGGCAGAGGGGATTGGATCAGGATTGGATCAAGAGCCTCACCACGGATCGCCCAGCCCCGCGAGGATGGCCCGCATGCGGTCGAATTGGGCGGCATCCGGCTGGAAGCCGATCACGGCCATCGAGCAGGCGGTCGCGCACAGATCATCTGCGCGGGGGCGTGAGTTGGGATTCTGCATTCCGGCTTCGAGCGCCCGGGCGTACAGCTCGCCGGTCTTCGCACGATCCCCGATCACGAACCAGGCTTCGGCGACAGGCCGCAGAGCCGATGCGCGGTAGATGTTGACGATCCGCGCTTCCGCTTCGTCGTATTTCTTCAGGCCGGCTTCGAGTTCGCGACGCGCGCGCTCGATGTCGCCGGCTCGAGCGCGCAGCTTGGCAAGCTCGCCGATGAAGGCCACTTCGGTCTCGGTGAGCCACTGGGCCACCTGGAACTGCTGCTGGGCCAGTGTGACGAGCTCGAGCGCCTTGGCGTTGTCCTTGACCTTCAGCGCGGCCTCGGACATCGACATCAGGATCTCAACGCGCACCTGCAGCGGCAGCTTGGCCCAGGAAGACGTGATCTTGCTCTGGATCGAGTCGCGCAGA
>Ga0209668_10000123_pt1 | contig 31624 bp, 43 predicted proteins | sample FrelakmetPLP11PL_FD_187150 | JGI IMG/M metagenome (GOLD analysis project Ga0209668, IMG submission 187150) | Freshwater lake sediment microbial communities from the University of Notre Dame, USA, for methane emissions studies - PLP11 PL (SPAdes)... | ecosystem: Environmental > Aquatic >...
AGCAATCGAGCGTGCTTATAAAGCAAGCGGGATAGATCCTGCAACAATAGAACTGATTGAAGCGCATGGCACCGGTATCCCTCTTGGTGATAAAACCGAGATAGCTGCATTAAAAAGAATACTTGGCGAACGCAAAGGCAAGCAGGGAAGCGAGAGAGCGACAGGAAGAGATCGACAGGGTAGCACGGAATAAAAGAGCACGTGCATTCAGAGAGAAGTTGAACCCGCATCCGTGCATCAGGAGAAAGACAGAGCAGAGGTGTTCACGCAGGCCGGGACTTACCTGTGACTTCACCAGGGCGAAAGCGGTTAACTGTTCATACTTCCGTTCACGACTTGACAACGGGGTGAAGAGTTGACTTTCCACCCTATAGAATCAAACACTGTAGTACAGTACTACAGTAGTACAGTACTACAGTACACCAGAGCTGAGAGAGAGAGAGAGAGAGAGGCGATCTGATTGAGTGATCGAAAGTTCATTCAATCGACTGTTACCTCTGTTCGTGCTGAGTGGCAGGATATCCAGTTCTGTAAGGCTCTTAATGTTGCCCTTTCTGATGCTCTGAAATTAGGGATTCAGACTATCGCAGAAGTAAAATTAAGAGAGGCATCACCGGACTTTACTCCTGATTTAATTGAACAATTCCTCGAAATGAAACGCAGGGACGCATCAAAACTCAAAGAATATCTCTCAAAATCAGAAGGACAACAGCAACTCATTTCTGAAATCTTAGAAGACCGGAAGAAGAAGGCAATCCAGAGCAACGAGACAATCAAGGTGAGGAACATTGACACAGATGAAATCGAGTATATCCAGGCATCGAAGTTTAACCAAACCCTTCATGTGAGGATGAAAGCATGAAAACCCCTCACACATCCAAGCGACCGCCACAGGTTGAAATTCCCTTATCCGTCATTCACGAACGAACCCGGGAATACATGCAGACAACCCCGCACTCAATCCGGAATGTCAACGATATCCTCTGGTCCTTCCCGGAGAAACTCGCAGAGAAACGTAACCAGGGCGACGGGTGGAAGTGGTCACAGGTAAAGAAGGGCATTTCAGATTACATGAACTCCGAGAAGATGAACACCGCATGGCGACTATCATCACCAGCCCATGAGGGAGCCGTGAAGTTATGGACCCGGATCCCCGCGACCACAGCAACGACAGCTGAGGAAGTGAGAGCATGATAGACGGATCTTTGCAAATCTATCAGTGCCCGTTCTGTGGATACCGGCAGTCATCAGGTGCACGAATGGCATGTAAATGCAGGAATGAACAATGCGGGAGGACGTTCACCCCAAAGAATCAGCACATTGTTCCGGGGTTCAGGTCCCCGCCAGCGGATACTGCGTTCGTCACCGCAGACCAGATACCCCGTGGGAACTTTGCAAAGAGTGAGGCGAGGGAATGAAAATGGCAAAAGGGAAATGCAAGGTGTGCGGTCTTGAGTTTTCATTATCAGAACAGGCCCATACCGTATATCGCGAGTATTGCCCGAACCACTGGATGAACATGCTTGAGGACCACGACCTGGAGGCAATCGAATGACCGCCGACTTATTCCTCATCCTGAACAATGAGGTAAAGTCAGGAAAACTCACGGAAGAACAATCAAAGATAATCGGTGAGAGATACCTGGATATTCAGGCGTTCGAATGGGCAACCGAAATGGAGAAATCTGAATTTTTTAAAGCATTTATCGCACAAGTCGTTTACCCGGACGGAGATCCCGAAATGAAGGCATGGCAGGAGGCCGGCCGGAAGGACACGGTAAAGTTACTGGAGAAAATAGAAGGCCAGCAAACATTATTCACTGGGGTGTAACATGCCGGAACAGGTAATCTTAAGCCACGATAACCCGTGGAATTTCCGTTGCCCGTTACCTCACTGTTGCGGGGTCTTGTGGGAGAAAGAGACGAACAACGAGAAGGAGAAATTATTCTATTGTGATACCTGCGGGAAGTCTTTCTTATGGTGCGAGGTTGACGCATGAAAGTCAAATTCAACCTCATCAAACATAACGGTCACACGGCATACACCGGGGAACTTGAAGAGGAATCATTAAAACAATTTCTCCATGGGTCAGGGGCGTATAAAATCCAGTATGAAAAAGACGGCATAACTCACGAGATAATAAGCGAGGAGTGGGTGATATGAGATTCATACTCGTAGACAGTGAAATTCTCATTGGGACCGCCGATACCAAAGAGGCCGTTAAACGCATGAGTACCATCCACTTCAACGATACCGGCCGGCATCCGCAGGTGTATTGCAATATCGCGGGTAAAATTACACCGTGGGGTGAGACGGCGTGACGGGGCAATGGGTAGCCTCATGCAGACGTAACCGCCGAACCGGCCTGCATACCGTCCACTATCAGGTGGAACCCGGAAAGAACCTATGCGGAAGAGTATCAGAGAGAACCATACCAGCTGATGTTAACGGCCCATGGGATCCCGAAGACCCGAACACCTGTTCAATATGCAGGAGCTGGTACCTGTTATTTTACGCCAATTGCACCAATACTTCCAACACGCCATTAGTGAATGGTAAAACCCCATAATATCTCTCCTCTCTTTTTAGAATACATGGCAAATCAGAATCGGTGGTGGAAATTAAACCCATCGAATCAAAGGAAACTCGTTTCATATTGCACCATTGCCCTGGTTGCAGTAGGATGTGTCTTCGGTGCCAGTGCCCAGGCGGCATCAGTTGACATATCCATGATGAGTAAGGCGGATCACATCGGGGCAAAAACAACCCTGAACTGGGCCGTAAGTAACCAGGGCCTCAACTGTCCCAAACCACTCCCCGCCGGTGCAGAGATAATCATGGGACAATACCAGGACTCATTCATCGGTGAGAACGCCACCTACATGGCAACCACCAGCCTGAACAATCTCGAAATCATCCAGCAGGACACCGAGCGAATGGTGACCATGGAGAACGGGATCTATACTGAAGAGTTCGCATACTTCGGGGCGGGTAATTCTGCCAATCCCTTGATGACATGCGGCGACTGGGGAACCAACGCAGCGGCATTAGGACTCTCACCCACTGATATCGTCAACGGCAGCAACCCGAACGAGAACAGTGCAACCGCATACTGCGAGATAGTGATTGGTAAGAACTTCATGAGCAACGGGGAGATGAAATACCAGTCACAGGGCCGGATAACAGCACTCGATATAACACCCGATAAGGTAGAGTTCCAGGCACTATCAGAAGGCAACCTCGGGATAGGGTCCATGTCAGTTGCAGGTACCTCAATGGCAGGACTGTTCAACACCTCAACACTAGGATACACCAACGACTTCCACCAGTCACAGATGACACATGGCAACTACCAGATGAGCGAGGCGTTCACCTGGAGTTCATTCCGTAACACGTGGGACTTTCCAGAGAACCTCCCGGAGACAACCGGGTGAACAAATCGTTTCGAAACTTTTTGGAGACACAGAAAATGGCAATTGATATCAGTATAATCCCGCCGGCAGTCTTTGACGCATGGTGGGCACTCATCATCGCCGTCATTGCAGCGGCAATCGCATGGATGCAGAACAGTCAGAAGAAAGAAGTAATTTCATTCTTCACCCCGGGGGACCAGACGGTAATGGCGCCACCCGCCGGAGTAGAAGGTAAGACCTGGAAGATGGATGCAGCCACAAAGGACTGGTTAACATGCGACCTCACACCGGAGAATAAGGCACTGGCACTCGCACAGGTAGACTCCAACGAGGCAGCCGGGAAGATTGAGTACACAATCGTCCTGCCAAATCAGGTATACTGGATTGAATACGGTCTCATCAAGGGATCGACATCACAGGGATAAACCACCCTGTTTCTTTCTGGCGGGTTCACTGTTCCTTTCAGGAAGATTACCCCGGAACGGCGAGGGGCTGCTTTTCGCCACCTTGATCACAGAACCAAACCCGACCGGGGAACCATAGCCAGACGAGACAACACTAAAAAAGGAGTTGAAAGCCCCCTTATCACCGGCTTTCGTCTGGTTATCAGAACATCATCAAAAGAGGCGGGGTTCGTGTATCGCAACTTTCGGGTATTCATCGCAAATCATCCTTGTAACAGAATCATAAACTATCTGCATTACCCTCATGAAATGCAAGCCAAATCGCAACCAGTGTACATCCAGCAAGTCAGGCAGCAATAGGAACCCAGATACAATAATTGTGTATTGACCCTCACAAGGTCACCCCGCATTCAATGCCCCCTCCGCGTAAAGCATACCAGCCAGAGAAGCCATCAGAAGAACTCTCTACTGTAAAAGTTTTGAAATTCTTATTCGACCTGGTAGACGGAACATCCGATCCGAAGTGCAACGCCGCCTACCTGCAGGTAATGGCAGAAGTTAATTCAGGACGGTTGGACGCATGACCGGAACCATTGCAATATATTACCTTCACAGTGACGACGGCACCACAAAGGTATACCGGAAGGCAACAGTTGGAGGATTAAACACATGACATTCCTCGAAGGCATCATCCTTGCCGTAATAGGCATCGGACTGGTATACGGTGCATTGCAGTTCTTCGTATGGATGGTGAGAAGGTAACTATGGCTCGTCCTTCAAAATATGATCCCGAACAGCATCCACAATGGGCCGAAGGATTAGCCAAACTCGGAAAAACAGAAGCAGAGATCGCGGTTGAATTTGGGGTAAATGTTGATACTATCACCAATTGGAAGAAATCACACCCGGAGTTTCTCGTATCCTTAAAGGTGGGTAAATCAGCAGCGGATGTAAAAGTTGAAGCATCTTTGTATAAACGGGCATTAGGATATGATTTGGACGTTTTAGAAACAACTGAATATCCTGATGGAGGACTTCAGGTTAAGAAAACAACAAAGCATATCGCACCCGATACAACAGCCCAAATATTCTGGTTAAAGAACAGGAAACCGGACGAATGGAGAGATAAACAACAGACGGAGATCACCGGGAAAGACGGCGGGCCCATTCTCCTGAACAACCTATCAGACGAGGAGGTGGAAAGGCGTGCTCGTGAAATCCTCTCAAAGCGCCAGTGATACCGATATACTCCGGGAGTATGCGTCAAGGTGGACGTTCCAGGCACATCAAGGACAAATCCCACCGAAGGATAAAGCATGGTTCTGCTACCTCATGCGTAGCGGAAGAGGCGGGGGGAAGACCCGGGCAGGTTCTGAATGGGTATTGCAGCGGGTAAGAGACGGATACAAAAGCATTGCTCTAATCGGTGCCAACGCCGCTGACGTTAGAGATATTATGATAGAATTAGGCGAATCATCCATCTGCAAGGTAGCACGCCCGGATGAGATACCAACCTACGAACCCTCGAAGAGACGTTTAACCTTCCCGAATGGTGCCGTTGCAGTTGCCTTTTCAGATGAAACCCCAGACCAATTACGGGGACCACAGACCGACACCGTCTGGATAGACGAGTTAGCCAAATTCAAGAACCCGCAGGAAACATGGGATAACATGATAATGGGTTTGAGATTAGGCAAGAACCCGCAGGTATTTATTACAACAACACCACGCCCAACGAAATTATTAAAGGAATTACTCAAAGCACCCGATACAATAGACGTTAGATTCTCAACCTTCGATAATGCAGATAATTTAAGCCCTAAATTCTTGGCGAAAGTAAAAGAGAAATACGAAGGAACCCGGTTAGGCAGGCAGGAACTCGAAGGGGAAATCCTTGATGACAACCCGTATGCACTATGGCAAAGGGAAACAATCGAAGGGTTACGCATCAGGCCCGACCAATGCCCGCAACTCATCAGGGTTGTAATAGGTGTAGATCCCGCCGTCACCAGTGGTGAAACTTCAGACGATACCGGGATAATCGCAGCGGGAATGGGAGTTAACGGGCATGGATACATTTTAGGCGATAATACCATCCACGGAACGCCGCACGATTGGGCATTAGAAGTCGTTAAATCATTCAGGAAATATCAGGCCGATATGGTGATAGGTGAAGTGAATAACGGCGGTGATTTAGTAGAAGTCAACATCAGAACGGTAAACCCAAACATCCCGTTTAAATCCGTGCATGCATCCAGGGGAAAGGCAATCAGAGCGGAACCCGTATCAGCAATGTATGAACAAGGCAGGATTCACCATGTGGGAACCTTCCCGGAACTGGAAGATCAGCTTTGCGAATGGCAACCAGGGGATAAGAGCCCGGACCGACTGGATGGGATGGTATGGAGCGTATGGGAACTATTCAACCTTGGGGAAGATACGTTAAGTCAGGAAGTAATCAGCCATTACCCCGGCGATTATTCCATCAGCCCGATTTGAGGATGCAACTATGAACACTACACCACAAACACATTCTAACAAGAAAACTCCGGGAAAAAAAGGTTTTGGAGGCAGGATATGGCAGTAAAGAAACCAACCATAAAGGAAACCATCACACAGTTACAGCAACAGGTGCAGGCGGGAGAGAACAACCGCGAACTTCTGGAGGAGGCACTATACGCAGTAGAGCAGCAACTCATGCAGGATGGATGGATGCAGATCAGCGCAACCTCCGGCAAAGAGTTAACAAAACAGGCATTAGACATTGCGGAGGGATGGGGTAGAGCGTATTGGATTAAGAACCCGCTGGTAAGGAGAGCCATCGAACTACAAGCCCTATACGTCTTTGCGCAGGGGATGACAATCAAGGCGGAATCGGAGGAGGTTGATGTTGTCGTTCAGGACTTCATGGAAGACCCGAAGAATTACCTTTCACTCACCAGCCACCAGGCATGGAAGCAGAACGAACGAGCACTCTTCACAAGTGGAAATAGATTCTTCGTATTCTTCACCAATGAATCCACCGGAGTTGTCAGGGTCCGGACTATCCCGTTCAGCGAGATCCGGGAAGTCATTAAGAATCCCGAAGACTCCCTTGAGCCGTGGTTCTACCGCAGAGATTACACCGTTTCACCCCTTGACTATAACAGCGGTGCGATTTCAATGCAGATCGAGACGGCGTATTATCCCGACTGGCAATACATTCCGGACGATAAACCGGAAACCATCAACAGCAAGCCGATCATGTGGGATAACCCGGTATATCATGTAAAAACCAACTGCCTTGACGATATGACCTTCGGGATTCCGGAAACCCTGTCAATCACCGATTGGGCTAAAGCATACAAGAGATTCCTGGAGAACCTTGCAACCGTATGGGAAGCACAGGCCCGGATAGCGCAGGTCATCACCACCAGCGGAGGCCCGCGAGCAGTTGCAGCGGCGAAGGCGAAATACGAATCCGTAATGGGTGAAACATCAAGACTCACAGGTGATAATTTAGACGTTGGCAGGCCGGTAGGAACCACCTTCACCGCATCGGAAAGCGTGAAGATCGAGCCATACCGGACGGGAGGTAGCACAACATCAGTAACAGACGGCATCCCGTTAAGGCTCATGGTAGGTTCAGGCAGTGGTATTCCCGACCAGATGCTATCAGCAGACCCGAGCACCGGGAACCTTGCAACTGCGAAGGCAATGGAACGCCCGCTTGAGTTGCAGTTCCGGGACCGGCAAACCTTATGGGCCGATGTGTGGATGGATATCCTCGAATACGTAATTAATCAGTCAATCGCAGCACCGTTAGGCAAACTGCATGACTCGGGAACTGTAACGGTGGACGATGAAGGCAGGGAGATCTACACACTCACGGCAACAGATGAAAACGGAGAACCGTTATCAAAAGCAGTATCCGTTACCTTCCCGCCTATCCTTGAACACGATGTAATGGCAACCATCACCGCCCTGAAAACAGCAGCAACGTTAGACGGTGCGCCACTTGCCGGAATATTCGATATGAAAACCCTTGCAGAGCAGATCTTCCAGGCGTTAAGGATACCAAACGCCGAAGAAATATTAGGCGAGATCTTCCCGGACGGAGCCGAAAGGCAGATGCAGACACCGTATGCACAGCAGCAATCTGATAACGCAGCGGCACAGGCAACGGCAATGCAGGCACAAGGCGATATTAACAATCAAATTCAGGCGGATGCCGCCATTAACCAAATGGCAGCGGAAGCCGCAAGAGAACTGAAGGAAGTTGCAGCACGTTTTCAGGAAGCCGATGAGGAAGGGAGATGGATTACAACCGACAGCGGAAACAAACTACTCATCGGCGGAGACGGAAAGATTGCAGGCGGTAGGAACAAAGGAAAAACATTAGAGCAGGCGTTCGGTGGAAAGGATAAAGGATCATCCGATACCCAGAAGGGAACGGATAAGGCAACCTCTAAAAGCACAACAAAAACCGCCATAAAAACCACCGCCACAACGGATAAAGACGTTGCAAAACAGAAAGAGAAATCAGCAAAGGCGATATTCAAACAGAAATCAAAGGATGTTGAAAACAACCTTAATACTCTATACTCCTCGAAAGAATACGCCGATAAGAAAGATGTAATGACCAGAGCCGATATTACCCCTGAAGAACTTAACACGGTTGGAGAATACCAGGGTGCAGCATACCGGGATATGAACGCCCGCCAACGTGGGAAGGATTTAACCAATTATGAAACGGGTTCCGGGTTAAAAGGAGATACCAAAGCGATAGATGGACACATCGAACGGATGAACTCTGTTATCGATAAATCACCACTCCCAGAAGGATTATCATTATATCGCGGGGTGTCTGGATCAGCCGGTGCAAAGATGGATGGTGCGGGTATAGGGGATATTATCGAAGATAAAGGATTTCAGAGTTTTACCGCAGATCCAAATATCGCATCCAACTTTGCACGAGGGGTAGCCCGCCCTGTAAAAGATGCACCGGCTCAAGATGTAACCCTTGTAATGCAGTATGTTACGGGTAAAAACGATAAAGCACTCCCATTAATCGCGGGAAAAGCCGGGTTTGAAAAAGAATTTGTAATGAAGCCTGGAAAGTTCAAGGTTATGGAAACAACGGAATATAAAACCGGATATAATAAAGTTACGAAGGTGATCCAACTTGCCGCAGCCTGAAGAAAAGGAAAGCAGATTTTCCGGAGAATATGAAATCGTCGGAAAGTCAGAGGTATCGGAGGAAGAACGCAAAGAGCACCAGAGAAGACACGAATTAGCAATGAAAAACATTCCTGTGTCGGATGAAGAGGACGAGGAAGAGGACTCTTAACCATGGAACTTTCCGATATTTACGTCAGGGAAAAAGACAAGTTGGATGCCAGAATCCGCAACCTTGAGCAGCGGTATAAAATCATTGAAAACGACAACCTGGTATTAAGGCAGAGGCTGGCAGTGGTAGAGGATAAGTTCAGGCAGGAGCCAATGCCATCTGACGTTGGACAGGTAGAGCATATTTCAGAACTTACCTTAACGGATTCAGGGACTTCCAATATGGTGAAGATGAAGAAAACCCGAACCCGGAAGGCATCAGGTAACACAGCATGACACCGCCACAACTACCAACCAACATAGCATCAATCCGCAGGGTAGTTGACAATTATCTCATCGCAGACAACATCAGAACCACCGATATAAAATTGCAGCAATTAGAGAAGGCAACGGCGCAACGTATAGCCCTGATAATAAAACGGCAGGGTGATATTACCCTTAAAGAATTTGCAAGACTTGAAAAGATATTCGAAGAGAAAGCAGAGAACGCCAACCTAAACACCGCCATAGCAACGGCACAGATGGAAACACGGCAGGCGTTCATTGATGCACTTATCGGGCCAATGCAGATTGCAAGTGCATTAGGCGGGCAAACTCTTTCAAAGCAGTTAGGGATAAAACTCTCTTTTAATCCCGTTGACCCAGCAACTCACGCATACCTACAGGAGAAAGCAGCCTCACAGATCGCAGGCATAGACGAAACAACCCGGAGGAGGTTAAACACAATTATTGAAAAAGGGTATGGAGAGGGTAAAACCTATACGCAGATTGCACGGGATTTAAAGCAGGACTTCGCGGAGTATTCTTTACCCGGAGGAGGGCCACGGGCGAAACTCATTGCAGTCACGGAAATTCACGAAGCCCATGAAGGCACAAAAGAGGCCATGACACGGCAGATTGCCCAAGCAGGATTCAAGATGCTTAAATTTTGGCTCACATTGAAAGATGAACGTGTCTGTACCGAAATGTGCGTACCCAATATGAAAGACGGTTGGATTCCCATCGACCAGCCGCATTCATCAGGCCATACACGATCACCTGCTCACCCAGGTTGCCGGTGCGTACAGTTATACAAAGCAGACTTACCTGCACCATCCGGCCCGCAGGGAGACTTTGCATTAAACGTCAGCATGACAGAATCTTTCCAGCCTGCACAGGTAATAGAAATCAGGGAAGCCGAAGAGCTACAGACAAGTAACTACTCATATCACTTTCACCCTGCACCCATCGGGACCGTAGCGGGAACCATTGTCGATTGCGGAAGACCGGGAAGGATAGCGGTTACTGTCCTTGACGGAGGGAGGCACTAAACAATGACAATTAAAACTGTATTCGAGGACACCCGGTTTCAGTTAGCAAGAGGCACGGAGCAGGAATGGTCAGATGCAAACCCTATACTGGCAGAGGGTGAAGAGGGCGTTGTATTCTCTGAAGGAAGGGCATCTTATTCTAAAATAGGTGATGGAAAAACACGGTGGAATGATTTAGAAATCTTCCACGGGCTCCAGGGAGATCCCGGACCACAGGGTGAACCCGGAGAGACGGGACCGGAAGGACAACAGGGAGAAAAAGGCAAACCCGGAGCAGATGGGATAAACGGTAGGGACGGGGTAAACGGCAAACAAGGCAAAGACGGCAAACCCGGAAAGGATGGGGAACCCGGGGAACCCGGAGATACTGGTGAGAAGGGAGAACCGGGAGCCGGACTTCCACCAGGCGGAGAACCCGGACAAGTGCCGATAAAGAAATCCAAAGAAGACTTCGATACAGAATGGCAGTATCCAACCGGCGGGGTAATGTGGACAGGTTCATCGGGCGGCGGCGGAGCGTCTGCATTAGACGACCTCACCGATGTTACCCTTGCCTTGCCACTTGCAGATCATGAAGTCCTTCAATACGATGCAGGCACCCTAAAATGGGTAAATGCCGTTGTTGCAGGAACTGGTGATGTAGTCGGGCCTGCGGGTGCAACCGCCGATGACATTGCAACCTTCAACGGTGCAACCGGGAAGATCATCAAGGACTCCGGCAAAAAGACTACGGACTTTGCAGCATCCATCCACGCACATGCAGGTGCAGATATCACAAGTGGAACAGTTGACGGCGATAGACTTCCTGCGTTATCAGTAACGAAGAAAGGCGGGGTTCCGGCAACAGGCATTGTATCAAGCACAAAGTATCTGCGAGACGATGGCACATGGCAAACTCCAGCAGGCGGCGGAGACGTTGCAACTGATGCAATATGGGATGCAGCAGGAGATCTTGTCATAGGCACAGGCCCGAATACGGCACACCGGTTAGCAGCCGGAGCGACCACCACAATACTCGTTGGAGGCGGAGCGGCAGATCCGGTCTGGACTGCTGCCACCGGGACAGGAGCACCAGCCCGGGCGGGAGATCCCACCTTCACCGGAACAGTAACCATACCAACCCTTGACACCGGAGTAGCAGCGGCGGGAGTAACCCTGTCAGGCACAACTCTTGCAGCGGATGGAACCGATGCAGCCATTGACATCAACATCACGCCGAAGGGGACCGGGGAAGTTAACCTGCCTAAAGTGGATATCGATGCCGGAACCATCGACAACGTAACCATTGCAGGAACGACTGCGTTAAAGTTCGGCCTAACTCCCACGGTAGTAGGAACACCGGATAACGGCAGCATCTATTGGAAGGCAACAGAAGAAACACCAACCGTTCAACTGCATGCGAATGTAGCACTCCCATTAGGCCAGAAAGAATTGAGAATGGTGTATAATCCTTCACTTACCGATACCATTTCTCGCGGTTCGGCGGTGTACACCAACGGAATAGGCGGTACTCCTACCATCGTAACGGTGGGACTTGCCCAGGCCAATGCAGTAGCCACTTACCAGGTTCTGGGACTGGCAGCCGAAGACATCCTACCGGAAACACAGGGATTTGTAATCGTTCGAGGGCATCTTGGAGAACTGGATACCAGCGGATTCGATGGTTCAGCGGGAGACTCGCTATACCTGTCTGCCACGGTACCCGGAGGAGTAACGTCTACACCACCAGAAGCACCAAACTTTGAGATAAGAGTTGGAAGGCTCATAGTAAAAAACGCATCAGGAAAAGTAAACGTAAGAATCACGCAGTCATTGTCCCTGGATAACCTTACTGATGTTCAGGCAGCATCACCAGTCGCAAATCAGTTACTCAAATTCGATGGGGTTTCATGGGTAGCAGCTGATTCGGCGGTAGTCTCGTCAGCAGGTGGGACTGACTTCTACCCAACTGATGCAGATGGAGTTATTGAGGGAATGACCCGGGCGGCGGCCTGCGTGGTAACGTGGACTAGTCATGGACTAGCAACAGGGTCATTGGTAAAATTCGAGGGAATAACACAGGCAGGATGGACGGCTTTAAACAGCCCTTCTGGAACCGCAAATGTATTCCATACAATCACATGGATAAGCGCAGACTCCTTCAGCATCCCGGTAAATACATCCGGATACGCGGGTGATTACGTCCCGGCAACAGACCCGGGTACCATTTCATCAGGTAAGATATTCTCTGCACCCGATACCACCATTGCAACCCAAACCGATTCAGCGCAGTCAACCGGGAGTGTTGAGGCATTAATAGACTCATACTGCACACCATTACCATTAGGCAGAACATCAATCACGGCGGGAGAATGGGTCTTTAAAACATGGTGCTATGCATCCAGCACATCAGATGTTAATACCGTAGTAATCCGGGTGTATAAGAGAAGTGCAGCGGGAACGGAGACATTATTATTCTTCGTGGAAACTGCTGACCTGTCAACCACCAATACCCTGTCACAGATTTCTACAATTCAACCAGCCTATGCAATTCTAGCAACGGATCACCTGGTGTTCAAGTATTTCGCCAAATCTAACCGGGGAGGAGGATCTTTCAGAACCTGCTCAATTACCCACAACGGGACAACGAATTACTCATACGTTAAAACACCGCTGGCATTAGCGCATAACGATTTAGGCGGGTTACAGGGCGGTGGAAGTGGTGCGTATTACCATATTCCGGCACCATCAGCACCAGCAGCCGCATTAATGAACGTCCCCGGTATTGTAAACGGTGAGACTACATGGAGCAACAAGGCAATATTCGATGCAACTTCACCAGAGATGAACGGGGCTGTGGCAGCGGGAACAGCAACAACGGCATCACACCGGGATCACGTTCACCCCGTCGATACCTCAAGAGCACCTACAAACCCACTTGCAACCGATACCCTATGGGATGCAGCGGGGGATTTGGTGGTCGGGACAGGACCGAACACGGCGGGTAAATTAGCAAAGGGAACTACCCTGCAAGTCCTGCGTGTTAAGGCGGATGAATCAACTCTCGAATGGGCGGCCTCGGCAGGTGGTGCAGACCCCGCAACCGCCGTACCCTTACCAAACGGTATTGCAGGACTTGTTGGAACAACAACGAAGTACGCACGTGAAGATCACGTTCACCCCGGAACACATATCCTCGATCCAATCGGAGTAGAATGGGACCCGAGTTTTTCAGCATCAGCGTCCCTACAGCGAGTGGATGTTTTCGGTAATATACTATCAGCGATCACACCCCTGTCGTTCACAACCCACCCCACGTACGCAGGCATTAGAAGAGTTAACCTTGCAGATAACGGCACGGTAAACGCGGTATACGGAGATGCCGGGTTCAAAGTAGACGGTTCGAACGGGCAGGTAATGGTCCAGGTCCCGAAGTTCTGGTATAAAGCAACAAAAACCGGGACCCGATATCAATGGCTCATATCAAGCACTGCACAAACGGGGTTCGTTGTTCATCCGGCCTTCATCAAAGACACCGTGGAAAAAGACTATTTCTATCTCTCGGCCTTTGAGGGTTCAGTCTACGATGTTTCAGCCGCTGCAACAGAGGTAAACACAATCGAAGTTACACACGTGCCGACCTCAAACGGCGCCATGGTGCTGACGATCAACACCGGGCCAGCCATCGGAGTCTCGGTAACTACCGCAGACAGTATTGAAAACATTGTTGATAGGATCGTTGCACTCGGTGTGCAGGTTGATGCATTCGGAGTAACATGGACTCCTGCAAAAACAAGCAGTAGCACCCTGACCTATACCGCATCTGTTGCCCGGGTTGCAACCACCCTGACGCTGCCAACAGCATACGGGGTAACGTCAACCATCACGAAAACCACATCGGGTGCAGGGGGTTATCTCACTGCTGATAATGCCGGAGTCGATGTAACCGCAACCACCGGGGATAAACTATGCTCTGTTGCAGCGGTCAAACCCGCATCGTCCAAAAACACCAACATTACCTTACCGAGTTTCAGGACCCTGGCACACAACCGGGGATCCGGATGGGAGCTCCAGACCTTCAACCAGATCTCTGCAATTCAACTATTATACCTGGTTGAATACGCCAACTTCGATACCCAGTCAACGATAGGTGCAGGGGTCTCTGCAATAACCGACGATGGATCAACCAACATGGCGATTCCAACAGGTTACACGGCAGGCATCGGGACCAACGGGGTGCAACTCGGAAACACAACCGGGGAATGCCCCCTTGTTGTCTCCGGGGCGTATGCCGCAAAAGCCATGTCATACAGAGGTGTTGAAAACTTCTATGGGAATATCTGGAAATGGGTCGACGGTATCAACATCAAGGCCGACCGGCAGCCATGGATCGCAGACCACGACTATGTCTCCGACCAGTTCTCGCATCCTTATGTGAACACGGGACTTGCAAACGGGGCAACGGACGGATATATTTCAAACATCGGGTTTAACAGCACGATGAATTACGGGTTCATCCCGTCTGCCGTTGGCGGTAGTTCGAGCACGTATATCCCGGATTACTATTATCAAACGACCGGAAACAAATCGGCGCTGCTCGGTGGTTATTGGTATCATGGCGCGAATGCCGGGGCTTTCAGTCTCGATCTGAATAATGCTGCCTCCTTTGTCCATCGTACTGTTGGGGCCCGGCTGAGCTTTTGGCCCTAGTTAACAGAAGGTTTATATAGGAGTAATTGAAATGACAAAACACGGTTTACCCAGGCTGACAGCACTACTCAGTAGTAATTGGAATAATGGCACGAATGCCAGGGCTTTCAATCTCAATCTGAATAATGCTACCTCCAATGTCAATCGTAATATTGGGACCCAGCTACCAGAAGTCATTTTCTTTGCGGAATTAACATGCTGCCTGGATAGACCATGCCTCTTGGCAAAACATAGCAATATTAAACCCTGTATTGGTAGGGGCGTAATAAACGCTCTCGAAGATTCAGGGATCTCCCAAAGAAGGGGGATGCTATGAAGCGTTACGGTAACCTTTTTGAGCAGATCTACTCTATGGATAACCTTTTTTCAGCACACATCAACGCCAGGAAGGGTAAAACCCATTACAAAGAAGTCCAGATGGTTGATGCAAACCCTGCATTATACCTTACAAATATCCAGCAGATGCTTGAAGAAAAGACTTACACAACATCAAAATACCGTGTATTCACCAAGATCGATAAGAAGAAAGAGCGTGAAATTTTCGCATTACCGTATTACCCGGACCGCATTATCCAGTGGGCAATTGTGCAGGTGTTGGAACCGATATGGATGGATGCGTTCATAAAAGGAACTTACTCCAGCCTTAAGGGACGGGGGATCCATAAAGCCCTGATGGACTTAAAACACGACCTTCAGAACGGCCATGATACCAGGTATTGCCTGAAATTCGATATTAAAAAATACTATCCCTCAGTAGACCACGCGATCCTTAAACAGATCATACGGAAGAAGATCAAGGATCCGGAAGTCCTGAAATTACTCGATGAGATCATCGACAGCAACAACGGCGTTCCGATTGGCAATTACCTCTCGCAGTATTTTGGCAACTTATACCTGAATGACTTTGACCACTGGATGAAAGAGGAATGCCACGTAAAATATTATTATCGATACTGCGATGACGTGGTCCTGCTGCAGCCGGATAAGCGGGACCTGCATACCCTGTTCGGTGAAATAAAACGGTACCTGTTTGATAATTTGAAACTGCTGGTGAAAGAGAACTACCAGATATTTCCAACGAATATCCGTGGTATTGACTTTGTTGGTTATCGGTGCTTTGGTAATTACACGCTGTTACGAAAAACAACCGCTGCCAATATGAAGCGCAAATTACAACCCTTGCAGAGTTTTGAAGATCTAACCCATCACGACCAATGCGTAATTGGAAGTTATACCGGCTGGTTGTCCTGGTGTGACGGGTACCGGCTATCGAAGAAGTACGTGAGTCCATTGTTATCAAAGGAGGTAAGTTATGGTTAATTCAGATGTAGAACCCCAAACCCTGCAACTCGACCGTATTGACAGGGGAAGTGCCAGGGTATTAATACGGTGGAATATCCAGCAGGTTGAGAAGGTAGACCCCATGACCCAGGAGGTCCGGTCCTCATGGGAGTATGATGAGAAAGTGCTATGGTGGGCATTACCCGAAGCGTACCCAACAACGCAGGATGTAATTGACTATCTCGTCACCCAGGAGTCTGTAATTCTGGGGTATGCACAGGCGAGTAAAATGACATACGGATTAGGTGAGGTGTAAAATGGCAGGAACCATTGATATTGGAAGTATTAAGATCGATGATGAAATCGTGAAGAAACACGAGGCAACCATCGACGCAATGACTACGGATGAGAAAACCATTGCAATTGCCGTTCTGTTAGAGACGGAAGAAGTCGGAGATAAACAGAAGACCTTTTACCGGGCAAAGGAGGCCGCACTTGCACAACAGAAGGCAAGTGGGATTCTGTCTGTAGAGACCGCACGGAATAAGGCACAGTCCGACCTGGAGAAATTACAACAGGTATGGAAAGATGCCGAGGGATTGGGAACTTGGGTGATACCAGGATGAAAGGCAACATCCACGCAAAACCACCAACATTAATTTTAACCACGCGAGAAAAACGTTTAATATGGGCGGTAGTAATGGACGGTGGAAATGCATCTGACAAATGCATTGCGGATTTTCTCGCTAACTGTTATCCCGAAGACAACAACCACAAAAGAGATCCTTCCACAATCTACAATTACCGGAAGGAGATTATTGCTGGTATAAATAAATCCATACCCTTGGTGTAAACATGGTAAACTGGACGGCAACGATTTATAATTCCCTGGAGGAATTGGAGACGGCGGTGGAGGCCGTGGTAAACTCATCCACAATTGAGATTGTAGCAGACCCGATTACAGGAAGATTCCTGCTGGCAAAGACAGTGTGATATAATGGCTGTATTCATGGCGGCTGACCTTCATAACTCATTAGAGCAATTGAAAGCAGCCTTTGAAACTATTGATAATTCATCCGGGACCAGGGCGGTATCAAATCCACAGGGAAGATATATCCTTGCATACGGAAACGGGTTAGATATCCCAATTCCCTGAAGAAAACACTTCTATTTTATTGTTGGTATATATATAAATCTCTTCTATAGTTCACCTAATGCCTTACACCGAGGAGGGGGCTATAGATGTGACTGATGAAAATATTGTAGTTCAAACTGAATTTGACGAGGCTGTAATCCCGTCGAACTTCACAGAAAAAACCATTCAATCTAACGGCACCGCCCGGATAAGGATCATCAAGCCGGGATGGGGAAGTTCCGGATACTATTCTGAAAAGATGCTTGAACGGGATGCAGCGAAAGTCTACACATATGGGCTTCACATGTACCTCGACCATCCAACGAGCATTGAAGAAAAGGGAAGGCCCGAACGAAGTATCAAAGACCTTGCTGCCGTTATCGAAGGGAACGTAAAATACGAAAAAGACAATCCAGACGGTGCCGGTGTTTATGCCGATGCTCATGTATTTACTCCGTATCGCGGGATGCTGAAAGAGATGGCTCCATACATCGGGCTATCTCACAGAGCACAGGGAACATCCAAGGCCGGACAGGCAGAGGGTAAATCAGGCTCAATTATTGAATCCCTCGATAAGGCGTTTTCAGTAGACTTCGTAACCCTTCCGGGAGCCGGCGGTGGACTTGTGCAGATGTATGAGTCCTGGAAAGAACCCGAAAAGAACAGCGAGCAGAGCAAAGAAAAGATCGAGGAAAACAAAGAGGAAATCATGACAATCACCACAAAAGAACTCAAGGAAACCAGGCCGGAGATCATCGAAGAGCTCAAGGCAGAAACTCTTAAAGAACTCCGTGAATCTGAAATCGTCAAGGTATCAGAGGGAGAACTGGAAGATGCACAGGCGGAGATCATTGCACTTAAAGCCGAAATTGCAAGGTTGAAAGAGAAGACTGCGGTTGGGGAAGCGGCAATAATCGCAACCGACGCCCTGAAAGATGCCAAAGTCCCGAACCTTGCAAAACCCCGCATTATAGAAGCAATCGTCTCGAAAGCCACCCTTAAAGAAGGCGTTCTTGATACCGATGCATTCAAGGCAACCATTGAGGAATCCATCAAGGCCGAAACCGACTTCTATGGAAAACTCATGGAAACCGGGAAGGTCCGGGGAATGGGAACCATGCCAACCGCATCAGCTGATGTCTCGAAGGCACTGAAGGAATCATTCAAGGAAGACTTCATACGGGCCGGTAAGAGTCCCGCAGAAGCCGAGAAGATGGCAGAGATCGCCGCAACTGGTAGGTAATCATGGTAGTATATGACGTAACCCTGCGAGAAGCCGGAGATGAACTATCCAGCACCGGAGAGGGGCGGCATATCACCGTAGTAGAATCCGATATCTTGCATTCATCCAGGGGTAGCGGATTCGTCAATAAGGGAGATCCCGTCAGCATCGGTGCAACTCTCGTAGGGGTAGCACTCACCACGGCAACCGCAGCAACAGACAGAGTAGCTGTTGACACCGAAGGCATATGGGTTCTGCCCGTTGTTGCATCAGACGGTAACGGGGTTTCAGATGTAGCAATCGGGGATATTCTCTATATTGCCACAGGGGTCGTCTCTAAAATTAACACTGGTATCGTGTATGGAAAAGCACTTTCAACATTAAGCGGAAGTGTCACGGCGCAATTGGCAGCCGTGAAAGTCCACATGGAATAAACAGAATAAGGAGGAATTAACAAAATGACAGCACTAAACGCATACCGCGTAGCAACTCCTACCAGGACGGCGGGAGAGGAATTATCAAGCACGTTTGAGGGAAGATACCTCAACTGCCTGGAGTCAGAACTTGTCCACCCATACCACGCAGACGGGTTTGTAGACAAGGGAGATCCGGTTCTCATCGGTGCAAACATCGTAGGGATTGCAATGGCATCCGCCGCTGCAGCTACCGATTACATCAGCGTAGACACCGAAGGCATTTGGGCGTTAAACGTCCTCGGATGTGTCAGCGATGGAACGGAAGACGGGATTGCAAAGGCACTCGTAGCAGGAGACCCGGTTTATTTCCAGGTAACACCCTCAACTGATGTCTACCTGCTTTCAGGTGAGCAAGACCCGGCCCGGTTCAGGTTCTTCGGCACTCTCATGGGCTCCGTTTCTGCTCATGTTTCAACACCTACCCTTGTTGGTGTTAAGGTCCACTCTGCACCAATGCCGGAGGAAGGCCGTCTTCATTTCGGGTCCGGATACACACAGGGAGCCGTAACAGGAAACATGCTGCTCGAAGGAGATGCAGCACTCCGTAAGAACAGACTTCTGGAAGCGTGCCTTGCACCCAAGACGGTTCTACTCGCAGGGGAGCAGATTCACGGTTTCAATATCCGGGTTGTGGATAACGTCATTTCAACTGGTGGAGAGATCACAGCCGGGGAACTGAAGGTAGTCCGAGACGAAGGCACCGATGCAAGCGTATCATCAGCAACCGCCCTGAAACTCAACACCGATAATAAGAACGGTGGAATTGCGCCATACGTTCGTGGTCTTGACATCAAGATGGAAGGGGTGCCCGGAGCAACTCCGGCTGTTAGGTCTGCAATTCATATCGGTAGTTCAGGCACAGCGGGAACCCTTGAATCACTTCTCGAACTGGATGCATTCACCACTTGTGGCGGTTCTGCAAGTGATACCCTGAACACACCAAGCGGGACAATCGCGGTTAACGTTGCAGGTGTAATCCACTTCATCCAGTTGTATTCGACGTAATCAATCCAATCCAATAACTGACAAACAAAGGAGGAATTAACAAAATGACAGAAACCTTATCCGAATCAATGAATGCCTGGGATTCATACCACGGCGTAAAAAACACACAGGTACAGGAAGCAGACCTAATCAGAGCGAAGGACCTGCTCTCGAACCGTGCTGGTTACAGACCGCAGATGCACAAAGCCATTCTCGAAGAGGCCATCACCACATCAGACTTCCCATACCTGTTCGGGCATGTAATCGACAGGCAACTTCTCGCCAATTATAAGGCGGTATATGCAGACTGGAGGACTTACGTTAGGGTAGCAGGAGTCCCGGACTTCAACACCGTCAGGAGAGAGAAACTTTCAGGCAGTGACAACTATCTTGATGTCGTGCCGGAGAAAGGCGAATACCTGCCAACGAAGCCGGTGAACTGCCGATACACCTATAACGTGAAGAAATACGGCCGTCAGTTCGATATCTCATGGGAGTCTCTCATTAACGACCAGTTGAACGCATTTGCAGACATCCCGCAGAGGTTCGCAACAGCAGCACTTCGCAGCGAGTCCCGGTTCGTAACCGGTCTCTACGCAGCATCAGGAGGGCACGGTAACACCAGCCTATACGGTGCAGCATTAAGCGATTGCGGGCAATCTGTCTGTAACCTTGGCGTTCTCCCGTTGACACTTGCTAACCTTGAGACCACAATGGCACTCATGGTAGCACAGACCGACCCGAACGGAGAGCCAATCGGTGTCATGGCAAAGCATCTCGTTGTTCCGCCGGCACTTGAGTTCACCGCCCGGAGTATCATCACTTCCGGCCTGAAGATGTGGACCTCAACCGCAGACGATGAATCAGCATCCCTGCCATACCCGACAACCAACGTGATCCCGCAGATGGGGCTCCAGTTGCACGTAGACCCGTTCCTGCCAGTCATCGACACCACGCACGGCGGAACCGGATGGTACCTGTTCGCAGATCCTTCACAGGGTGCAGCCCTTGAGATGGGATTCCTACGCGGGCATGAGACCCCGGAGATCGTCATGAAGGGCTCCGATAAGGTTCTCGTTGGCGGCGGAGCAGTCTCACCGTTCGATGGTGACTTCTCAACTGACAATATCATGTACCGGGTCAGGCACGTATTCGGCGGAACCCAGTTAGACCCAAGGTTCACCTATCACCAGGCAGGCGCAAGTTAAACCGATCATCCTTTTTTCCAATTAAAAGGAGGATGATTATTTTGACTTTTACCTATACACCCGGAACAGACATAGCAAGAGTGAGAAGGGAGATACCGACAGAAAAGGTATCAACAACCGCAATTCTCACCGATGAGGAGATCCAGTCTTACCTTGATGATGAAGGAGACTGGAGACTTGCAGCAGCCCAAGCCCTTGACTTTGCGGCAAACAACTGCACCCTTATTCTGCAGCAGATGAGTGATTCAGGGTATTCCATTTCAGGTGCTACCATGGCTGCAGACCTTCGCACCCGTGCCAGGGAACTCCGGACACAGTATGATGAGGGCGGGAGTGAAGAGTCAGGGGATATAGGTTTTGACTTCGCAGTTACACGCCGGGAGTCTTACCTATGACCGGAATTTCAACCTTTATTCATACCTGCACAATCCAGATGAAAACGGTTGGTGCGTCTGATCATCACGGTGGCGGGGCGAATACATGGGCAAACAACCAGGTAGGGATTCCATGCCGGTTCACCAACCTTTCAGAACAGAAGAGATACCCGGAACCCGCCGGGATAGTCGTATCTGATATTCCCGTTGTTCTCCTGCCTAATACCACCACGGTTGAGAAACTGACTTATCGGGTTGTCACGACTCAAACCGGATTCGAGGGAACCTATGATATAATCCGCATCCACCGCCGACCTACCGCCACAGGAACGAACCACATAACGAGTATTCTCCAGGTGGTGACGGCCTGATGAACCCTGAAGACTGCAAGGGAAAATTCGACAGGGAGATCCTTGAATATCTCCTGCGTAAACAGGAAGAGTTAACAGCACAACTCAAACGCCGCCCCTGTATTCTCCTGGACAATATCCTAAATAAACCACAGGAGGGAACATCCTGATGGAAGACTTCGAAGCAAAAACCGATCATGATCTGTTGGTGATAATTGCAACGAAACAATCACTCATGCAGCAAACGCTTGAGGTCTTCCAGGATGCGCAGGCGTTCTGGAACTGTGCAATGGAGGAACGGGTAAGATACCTGGAACAGAACGGGGCTAAAATATCACAGGAGAACGCGAAAGGATTAGCCGTTGTTGCCGGGCGTGTGGATGTATTAGAGGGATTCGTTACGGTGCATGATGCACAAGTCAAGCAGTCTGCAAAGATCGCCGGAATTGTTGCAGGAATAATTGCGACTATAGGTGTTCTTGTAACTATCGGAGTATCTCTCTATTATTGGGGGAAACCCTGATGGTGCTTGAGGGTAAGGCGGAGGCATTCGCAAACGCAGACCGGGAGATCCTTACGAAGTGGGAGTTAGCAGGCCCGGCGTTATACGTTGCCCTTCAGCCAACCCTGAACAAATCGGTTGAGCAATGCCCGAAGAAAACCGGCACACTCGCAGGGTCCGGAAGAATCGACCCACCTGAAACAGAGGGGAATTTAACGTATTGCACGATCGGATATCACACTGCGTATGCATTGAGAATCCACGAGGATTTAACCATCTCCCACCCATGGCACATCGACCCGGAAACAAGAATGCCGTATAACTGCACCGGAAAGGCAAAGTATCTCGAAGACCCGTTACGGGAAGACCTTGATATCATCCCTGACAGGTATAGGCAGGCGTTGGAGTCCATATCATGATGACTATTGATATCGGCACGTATCTGGAGACACACGGAATCGGCACAATTGAAACCGATATATTCCTTGATTACGTCCCGGATACGCCACACCTATGCACCATCTTAACGCAGTATGCCGGCAACAGGCCGGAGATGTTACTATCGGGGCCGGGGGATGAGTCACCAGGGTTGCAGGTCAGGGGCCGGGGAGCACCCGATGGGTATGAAGCAGGGTTCGCCCGGATGAAAGATGTTGAATTGCACTTATCAGGACTATCAAACACCACCCTATCAGGCACGGCCTACAAGTCGATTATCCCAACCGGAAGCATTGCCAACATGGGATACGATGAGAAAGGCAGGCCGGAATGGGTGCAGAATTACATTGTGACAAAAGCAGTATGAGAGAAAGGAGTTGAAACAGAACTATGGCATCAGCAGGATTCGCAGCACTAACCTCGAAGATAACAGTTGGAGCAGGTGCTACGGAGGTAAAAGAAACCACCAAGATTAATGTTGATTTTGGAACGGTTGATAGTATCGACATTTCGAACAACAACAGCCCGGACGCAACGGAAGAATCAGTTGCAGGACTCATCAGAACGGGAACGATTGATATTGAAGGAAACTGGGTTCCAACCGATATAGGACAGGCGGCATTAATCACAGCACTCCAGGCAAGGACTATCGATCTTGCAGTAGTTGTTACCTGTTCGGATTCAGGAGCTGCAACGTTTACCGGGGTAGGTATGGTAAAGTCATTCAAGCCGTCCTTGCCGTTCGACGGAAAGGCATCGTTCACCAGTTCCATAAAAGTCACCGGGAAACTGACGTTCGCAGCGTAAAGGGGGATTCCTGAATGGTAGCAAGTTCTGGATTCTCTCCATTCGGCTCCACGCTGTTGTGGAACAATACGCCACTGCTGGAGTTAACGAAGATTTCACCTACTTTCGGCACGGTGGATGAAATAGACATCTCAAATAACGATTCCGCCGATGCTACTGAAGAGATGGTGCCGGGAATAATCCGGGTTGGAACGGTAGATGTAGAAGGTAATTTAGTCCCGTCTGATAACCTTGGACAGATAACCACACTCACAGATCTCCAGGGTAGAACCGAACGGGCAATGGCGGTAATCCTACCAGCCGGCAAAGGCATGATGACCTTTAACGGGACGGCGGTTGCATTCAAGCCAACACTTCCATACGATGGAAAAGCAGGTGTTGCCATTTCATTCAAGGCGGAAGGAAAGTCAACACTGGTAACAACTCCCGCAACCGGCCTGACAACCCCGTTCTTTGCATTACGTGATAATGGTAGCAATGCCGTCACACCGTCACCAGCGGCAGCAGGAGCGGTCTATAACTACCACGCAACACTTGATGCAGCCGATACGCATATTGCCATCCAGCCCACCGCAGCGGCTGGCACGATCTATGTGAACGGAGTCTTAACGGGAACCGGGGCATGGACGGGAAACATTGCAGTTGCAGCGGGAGCCACGAAGTTATTAATCGTGGAAGCCCGGGAAACAAATAAGGCAAGTAAAATATATCGCATATACGTAGCGAGGCCATCGGCATGATTACAATCAATCTCGATAAACCAAGAAACATCAGTTACCCGCTCGGGTCTATCCGGGCGGGAAAGCGTCAGTTTTCATGTGGAATCTTATCAATGCTTCAGCCTAATATGATGGGTCCGGATGTCGTTGTCGATTTATTATGGATGGGATTAATCCATGAAGATCCGGCCCTGACACCTGGAGCACTTGATACGATCATATGGGAGTGGTTACAGAAGCCGGGGAACTCGTTTAATATTCTTGAAACTACCGTTCTGGAAGCATTACAGGTTGATAAAGTCCTGAACTTTGCGGGAGTGGCGGAAAAAAACCCGAAGCAGAAAAAGATTACCTAACGGATCTTTATGACTTTTGCGGGATTAGACCGGGAGAATGTGAGAGTCTTACGCCTGCAGATCTCGATCTCATGCTCGTTGTTGCGATTAAGAACCGTAAGAGAGCTGAGAAAATTGAGTATTTTCATGCATATCGGGAAGCGTTTCTATGCAGTATTTTCACCAACCTATACCGAAATCCTGATAAAATACCCGAGCCAGTCAGCCTATACGACTTCCTGCCGGAATATCCCAGACCTGAAGAGAAACCACCGGAGAGAACTATTATGACCGATGAAGAAATCGAATCAACTGTAATTAATTTTGTATATCCGATGTTAAAGGCAGGTGAGAGGTAAATCATGGTTGGCGAAACGGAATTGGGCGGATTCTTCTGGCGGTTAGGCGTTAGGTCAACGGTCAGGGAAGATGTAGCAGGTGCGAAATCTGAAATAGCCGGGTTAGAAGTTGCCGGACAGAAGACAGCGGATTCTATAAACATCCTTGATGCGGCAACCGGAAAGAACATTAAGGGGTTAAGGACGTTCGGCTCTGTTGCTTCAATGACAGGCGGCTCGTTAATGATGCTGTCGATGACGATGAAGGATGCAGACGGCAACATTTCACAAACCGGGAAGATGTTTCAGGCCGCCGGGATGACTCTTACCACCTTTGGAATGGTTGCCAACACCCTCGGGCCGATTATAAGGGCAATAGGATTCGCACATACCGCTATAATTCCAGCCATCCAGGGAGCGACAGCAGCAAAGGCGGCATCAGTAGCAGCAGATCAGGCAATGGTTGCATCCCAAACTGAATTAACCGCAGTTAAAACAGCCAGTGCCGGAATAACCGGGGCATTAGAAAACGCAGAAGCCGAAGCATCAGCCGTAACACTTCTCAATGCATCGGCTGCACAGGTTGAAGTCAATGCACTCCGGGAGCAGACGGTAGCCAAACTTACGGTAACAGGTGCGACTATAGCTGAAACGGTTGTAACAGGAGGAGCAACAACGGCAACTGCTGTCAATACTACAGGTAAGGTAATTGCAACAGGGGCAACCCTTGCCCTTGCAGGAGCCACAATCACACTCGCAGGAGCCATGACAGCATTAGCGGCAGCAACCGTTATAGGGGCTGTAATTGTGGCTGCATACCTGCTCTATACGGCATGGGATAAAGCACAACAGGGAGCCCGGGAGTTAGAGAAGCAATTGAAATCCCTTTCTGATGAAATGAGTATTCTCGGACAGGTGCAGAAGACACAATCTTACGAAACCGGGATATTCGAGGATGCCTTAAAGGGCATGAAAGATGAGGCCGATAAGACCGCTGATAAAATTAAGGATCTCACAGATGAAATTGATAATTATAAGGATGCCGTTGAAGATGCATCCAACGTTGAATTAGATATCAAGTCTGCGGAATTGGACTTAAAGAAATATCCCGCTGAATTAAGAGCAGCGAATAAAGCAATTGCAGAAGCAAAGACGGCTGATGAAAGATCACTGGCAAAGATCGCCAGGGATGAATTAAAAGTCACTCACGAGCGGGAATTAAACAACCTTGATGACTTAAAAGCCAAACAACTCGCAGATGCAGCCATAATAAAATCCGTTGAAGATAAAGGAGGAGTTGCGGCCATTGAAGATGCGAAAACAACCGCATTAAAAGAACAGAAAACCCTTAATGATGAAATCATCACGCAGGAAGGAGAATTAAGAAAACTTAAACTCGAAGAACTGGCAACGAATCAACAACTTGCTATCCTTTCATTCCAGGAGTATTTCTTAAAAATGAACGAGGCGGGGAAGTCACTCACGCAGGAACAATACGATATCTTCACGAAGAACCCGAACTCTCCAGCAGCACAGGCAATGAAATTAATTCCACCCACTGTAAAATTCGATGCATTGAAAGCCGAACGGGAAGCAACCGGGGGGAGAGGGTATCTATGGGGTGCTCCGGCGGGAACTCCAAAAGAGGGTGATATGGTCACAACTGCATTGTTATCAGGAGTTACACAACGGGGTTTCAGGGACGAGGGGGTTCCGGGTGCTACATGGGACCGCCAGACAGGGACTTATATCATAAAGGTGGTAGGAACCGTGAGTAATACCGATATTGATATTACACCCGCAATTAATGCAACTCTTGGAGGTTACTGATGACCGTTACCAACACCTTCGACGGAGTAACCCTGCAAAAGGTTTCTACACCGGACGGAATAAACTACCCCTTCACCCTTGGAATATCAGAACTTGAAACCGGCGGCTTCGGGCTCCAGGGTTCGGCAACCTACGGCTTCGAATGCACGGTAAAATGTTATACGTCCACCTATGCCGATATAACCGCCTTTAAGAATAAGATCGGGACGGTGGGAGATCTCGTTCTTGGATCAATCATTTATTCCAACGTAATGATGAAGTCCTTAAAGGAAGTGCCTGTCTTCCCGGCGGCGGCAGCCTGGTTCTATTATATTGCATTCGTGCAGGGAGTAGTTGCCACGGCAGGAACGGGAACATTTAACGGAGGAACACCATAATGGCAAGAATAGACTTATACCAGTATAGAAGGGGAACAACGGCAGAATGGACGGCAGCCAATCCAGTCCTTGCATTAGGAGAACCCGGGATAGACACCACGTTAAAGACCATCAAGTTCGGGGATGGAACAACTGCATGGCTATCCCTTGCCGTATGGGCGCAGTCAACCGGGACAATTGCAGCATGGGTAGAAGTTACCGCAACAACACAGGCCGTGGCAATTAACACCGGATACATTGCCAACAACGCAGACCCCGTAGTCTTAACCTTACCCGCAACGGCGGCGGTGGGGTCAGTCGTCCGGGTAGTTGGTAAGGGTGCAGGAGGATGGATAGTAGCGCAGAGGGCGAACCAGTATATCCAGATGGGTAGTTCACTCTCCACCACGGGGGTCGGGGGGTCGGTCGCATCCTCTGCACAGTTCGACTGCGTGGAACTCCTCTGCACGGTGGCGGACGTCGGGTTCACGGTAATATCCTCAATGGGTAATTTAACGGTGGTGTGAGAACATGGCAACGAACAACTCGATTAATAATACAATGGCTATAGGAACGGTAACCGCATTAACAAGCACAACCGCCCTTGTTACAACACTTGATACAAATGTTGCTGCCGCCGGGGTAACACTGGCTGGAACAACATTAGCAGCGGATGGCACGGATGCAGATATTTCCATAACCATTACACCGAAAGGCACTGGCTCTGTGGTAATGTCAAAGGTCGATATTAATGCTGGAACCATTGACGGTGCTACTATAGCTACCTCTGATATAACAGTCGGTTCTGGAAAGACGCTGGATATTTCAGCAGGAACCTTAACTCATCAGGCGTGGGCAGGATATTCGCCTACACTTGTATGGGGAACGGCAGACCCAGCAACAATTACTACGGTTGCACGATGGACTAGATTAGGAAAAATCGTGTTCTTCCACATCGACATTTCAAGTGCCGATAGTAACGCCTGTTCCTCATTGACAATATCCCTCCCTGCTGACCCAGTAGATAACAATGATTATACCGCCATTGCATCCCGGCAGATTGCTGGTGCTGGCGGTGTTACATGGAGTGATCCGCTTGCCTATATTGATATGGATTCTGCAAGTAAATTAATAAAATTCGGAGCATTTACTACCGGAACAGATGCGCAGATAGTCCGCATAATTGTTTCGGGTAGTTATGAGGCGGCCTGAAGATGGCACTTACCAATGGGGACTTCGAGACGGGGGATTTTACCGGATGGACCCCATACGCATCTGATGTTGTCGTTATCTCATCGGATAAGCACGGAGGCACATACTCCTGCCAGTTAGGACCAGCGGGTTATACATTTGACGACCAATGGTTTATTCAGCAGACTGTAAGCCTAACCGATATAGAAACAATAACATTCTGGCGGGAGTGGCCTGATGCAACCGCCAATTTCCACTTATACGTTTACCGCGATCCGATGCCGGGTTACGGAATCACCGGTGGAACGAAATTATGGGAGGAACATTCAGGAACTTCAGGTGATTGGGGGCAGATTAGTATTGATATCAGTAGCTTGGGATTATCAGGGGATCACCTGTTAAGTTTCTGCTTGTATTTTAATGGGCCTGGATTATCCCCGTATCCAAAATACGTTTTACTCGATGATATTATTGTTTCAATTCCAGAAGTAACCCCCGTTGCAGCATTTACCCAAGATAAAATAACTGGCGGAATCCCCTGCACCGTACAGTTTACCGATACCTCCACGAATACACCAACCGCCTGGAGTTGGGATTTTGATGATGGATCAGCCCCAGACACCACCCAATCACCGGAGCATGTCTTTACTGATATGGGGGCATTCCATGTTACCCTTACTGCATCAAACGGAGGAGGAAGTGACGTTTCAGATGCCACCACCATCACCGCCACCGCCGGGCCTGTTGCCTCATTTACGGTTGCCTTTAACGGTGATATTGTTGTATTGACGAATACCACTACCGGGTATCCGACTCCCACGTATGACTGGGACTTCGGGGATGGTTCAATTCATGCCACGACCACGAATGCCTCTCATAAATATCCAAAGTCCGGGGGATAAATGACTTACACGATCACCCTTACGGCAACCAATTCAGAGGGTACGGATACGGCAACCTACACCCTTACGGATCTGAACGAGGAGATCCTTTCACATTCCGCGGTTTCAACCACCGTATCAAAGGGAATAAACGATCTGATGTGGCTGTGTCAGATTGAATACGATGGGCATCCGGCAATCGACTCTTCCGATATCACCGTCTATATGAAGGACCATACCGATACCGATCAACTGGTATTCATGGGGTATATCCCTAATCCCGCATATAGGACGCAGGAGGGGGGAAATAAAACAACAGTAACGGCGTATTCTTATTTCTGGTATCTTACAAAACAATATCTGCCGGTATTAGAATCAGACGGGACGGGACCCCGAAACACACTATTCTGTAATGATACTACCGCAGCTGTAACACCTACGGTTGATATTTACAACCTCCGTCCTGGAATGACAACCGTAGAAATCGAGGAATCTGTTTATATTAATATTAAAAAATATGTTGAGTATCTCCTGGGGGGCATATCATCCACAACGATAAACGGACTTACTATCCACGAAGTTGTTGATTGTGATGATTGGAACGATGGAACGATAAAAAACAAGGGGTTTGATTTCGTCCGGGAAGATATCACCGTCATGGATGCAATCCAGGTGATAAAGGAGTATTTAAGTTATTATTTCATGGAGGTATTCTATAATTCCTCCACGGATCTCGATTATGCCATTTTCGTTCCAGATAGTGCAACCGATGACCAATTGCATGTGCCGGAAAAAGTAACATTCACATGGCCCGATGCGTATGTTGTCGGACCGGTATATGGTGATAATAAATTAGGTGAAATGTGCAACCGGGTTAGAGTCAGATGTTCCCCTGGCATCCTTACCAAGACCTTTACCTCGACCTCCTCACCTGATACATTTACCCTTTACGTTGCCAACCCAGGGAGAGCGGATAGCTGCACAGTATCAGTCCAGCACGGTTCTACCGGTTACATAGATGATAATGCACCGGCCTATACCGGTGTAACGTATTACGCAGGGGATATGGTAACATATAGTGGTGTGGTCTATGAGTGTATCTTATCCTGTTCCGGGCGAACCCCTGATGTAAACCCAACCTACTGGCAGGTTTACGAACTCCCGGAAGTCACGGAGCATTTATCCGGTGGTGCGGTGGACTGGGTAACCTGTAATAATCTCCATTACACTCCAACACATGCCCACGCTGATATCGTTACGGTTACCTATCTCCCTGATGTGGATTACTATGAGCAGTCAATTCAAACCGCAGCGGTAACGGCGGGAACGGAAAAACCAATTGATGCACCTCCGGTTTACGATACCGATGGATCTCTAGGACTTACCACGCAGGACGAAGTGGACGAATACTGCAATGCGCTATGGGAACTCTACCGGACTGATTCAAGTATCTATCATGCAACACTTTTAAAAAGAACAGACTTACGTTTAATGCAACTAGTTAAGTTCGTAGGGTATGATAAGATTCCAGAGGATGATATGAGGATAACCCATATCACGTACAGAAAAGGACCTAATGGTATATTTGTCGATATTCAATGCACCCTTGATAAGATTCTCACGTTAAACCAGATACTCAAGGAAAGCACTACCATATCAGACGTTAATTTAATCGAACGGATTATTGATAAGAAAATAAAACAGACGAATAATGAAAAGACCATGAAGGCGTGGGTGGCGAAAGTCCAGGGAGATGTTGCAACCGTAAAGACTGACGCAGGAGTATTCGTGGAGAAAGAGAACGTATGAGTTTAACCACAGGAGACAGGGTATCAATCACTCCAGTATCTATTTTTAAATCCTCTTCACTATTGACAGGAAACCGTGTAAGAGTGAATGATACGGTAAAACGGCCCTGCCAGAGATTAGTGATTGGAGATCGGGCAACATCTGATCCAATAGGGATAATGAAATCAGAATGCGGTAGGATATGCACAGGGACACCGGATTTATTTGTTCAGGATAGCGGAATTACATGGGGATTACATGCATC
>Ga0209668_10000124_pt1 | contig 31610 bp, 33 predicted proteins | sample FrelakmetPLP11PL_FD_187150 | JGI IMG/M metagenome (GOLD analysis project Ga0209668, IMG submission 187150) | Freshwater lake sediment microbial communities from the University of Notre Dame, USA, for methane emissions studies - PLP11 PL (SPAdes)... | ecosystem: Environmental > Aquatic >...
GAAGCACGAAAGAAAAAATGGCATTTTTTCCGTGCCATTATTACCGGGGATAATTACTGAGGATACTCGGGTGCTTTCGAAGCAATAGAATTTCCCTTCTTAATCAGGTAATAGGCGATACCCAGACCTATTACTATGACACCCATACCGGCCATCAATGCAGCATCTGAAAATTCGGGGTCGAGAATGATTACCTTCCGGGCAATTGCAATAACGGCAACAAGGATCACGATCTCCACGTGAATTACATTTTCACGGAGATACGCCTTTAGAGTATCGAGAAGTTCTATACCAATCACGACGAGCAGGAAAAATCCGAATATTTCCAGTAATTCGTGATTTTCAAGACGATACAGCGAGTTTAAGAACAGACTTTCATAGAGGATCCATATCAGTTCGGCGATCGAAAAGACAACTACTCCGCCAAGAAGGATAATCAGGGTGATATACATTATTTTTTCGAATTTCCTGATGTAATCGAGCATGGCATATTTCCTTGATAAATACTATTTCGTTGATCATAAGAGTGTATCGCTTCCTGCACCAACAACAACTCCGTGCAGTATGGAAATGCGAGCTCCCGCATCCGGCCCTTTAACTCCGGAGCATTAGATTTTCATGTATATTTAATGATTATTCCCTTAAAAATCAGATACCGGGGGTCTCCTCCCGGGTTGCTGTTTTGGGAGCCTGATTGAGCTCTTACTCGTGGATTGTTACCGGAAGAATTATTCGTCCTGTACTGCATCAAGGAAATTTGTGAGAATCCTCGTTCCATTCGCTGTGTATTCTTCCCTGATCGCATAATAATCGGATAAAATATTCCGGGAGTCCATCAATGACAGCTGTGGATCTGTCCGGATGAGGGTATTGAGCAGCGGCTCATCAAGTTCTATATGCCCCTGGATTCCATAGGCCAGTTTCCCCTCTTTTACAACCTGCACCGGGCATTCGTCACCAAAGCCAAGCACTTCTCCCCCGATGGAGGGGTCCACCATCTCTCCATGGAGCTGGAATACCGGGATCGATCCCGTAATCCCTGCGAAAATCGGGTCATTCCTACCATAATCGCTGATATGGATACGGTAGTATTCCCTGCCGTTATCCCTCCAGCCGATTTCATTGTTTGCACACCTGGTAACCTGTCCTCCGGCTGCTTTTACGAGCACCTGCATACCCAGGCATATTCCAAAATAGGGCATACCTGACCGGATAATCGTTCTTACAAAGGCAATTTCACCCTGCATTTTTTTCGTGCGATCATTTGCACTTTCAGGACCGCCCAGCATAATTACTGCCGAATAGGCAGACAGGGACTGGGGGGGCCCATCAACGTTAATATCAACAATATCCGACGCAATTTCCAGGTTTTCGAGGATACCGGAAAGAATCCCCGGGCCCTCGTGTTCGTTATTCCTGAGTACCAGCACTTTCACAACAGATATTCAATACTGCCAGTATGATGATACTTTCGGGAAGGTTAGGTCCGTAAGTACCCGGTTCATCTCCTGCTATCTTAAACCTGGGTACCGGGGAAAAATAATTTAGGATGATTAATAATGATAAATGTCGAACGGAATATTAGAGGGATTTTGGTTGGACCTGGTATTTTTCCTTATTCTATTCCCCTTTATCGCGGCGATCGTTCTCCTTCTTATCAAAGCTGATAACGTGAGGAGTGCAGTGGTGGGGGTATCAGCACTGCTTATTGCAGCTGTATCGGTATGGCTGCTTGTAGCATATGCAACGAGTGGAACGGTGTTTTTCCCCGTTTCACCTGAACCATTGGGCGAATTGATGTTCCTGATAGGGATGGGAATTGCAGTTTTTATTCTGTATATGGGATTCAGGTACAAGAACTACATCGCAATAGCCCTGACACTTATTCAATCAGCAATGCTGGTGTATTTTGAGTTCGGCATCAGTCATGGGGCTGCTCCAGAGAACAATTTCTTTGTTGACCAGTTCTCCATTATCATGGCCCTGATTATAGGGATCATCGGGAGCCTCATCTGTGTATACGCAGTCAGCTACATGAAGGACTTCCATCACCATCATCCTGAACTGAAAGACAGGAGGCGAACGTTTTTCTTCATTATGTTCGTTTTCCTCGCCGCGATGTTCGGCCTGGTGTTCGCGAATAATCTTGGATGGCTCTTCTTCTTCTGGGAAGTCACGACATTATCTTCATTCCTCCTGATTGGTTATACCGGGACTGATGAAGCGATAAAGAACTCATTCCTCGCACTGAACATGAACCTCCTCGGGGGACTGGCATTTGCGGGCGCGTTAATCTGGCTCGCATTAACCGGCGGGGGCATGGAACTCGACAAGCTGATTGCAACAGGTGGTATCATCGCCCTAGTCCCGGCGGTCCTTATCAGTTTTGCAGGGATTACGAAAGCCGCCCAGTTTCCATTCTCATCATGGCTGGTCGGCGCAATGATAGCCCCTACCCCGGTCTCGGCCCTCCTGCATTCAAGTACGATGGTGAAAGCCGGGGTGTACGTGATGGTACGGTTTGCACCGGTCCTCCAGGGAACAACACCAGGCTATATGATTGCCCTTGTAGGGGGTTTCACATTCCTCCTGGCTTCGGCAATCGCCATTTCACAGAGTAATGCAAAGAAAGTCCTCGCATATTCGACGATCGCAAACCTGGGCCTTATTGTCGCCTGCGCCGGCATTGGAACATACGAGGCGATATGGGCGGCAATTCTCCTGATTATATTCCACGCAGTTTCAAAGTCGCTCCTCTTCCTCTGTGTGGGAACGGTTGAACACCAGGTCGGCAGCCGCGATATCGAAGATATGAACGGCCTGATCACGAGGATGCCAAAAGTTGCCGTAATGATGCTTATAGGGATGGCAGGGATGTTCCTGGCACCGTTTGGAATGTTAATATCCAAATGGGCCGCGATAAGGGCTTTTATAGACGCACCATTTGGAGTCATCTTTGTCATTATCCTGGCATTTGGCAGCGCTCTGACCGTATTTTTCTGGGCAAAGTGGATGGGGAGGCTGATATCAGTCCCCCCGCCGGTTGAAAATGCGGAACGAAGGGTCAGCCGCACTGAGTGGCTCGTACTTTCGTTCCTGGCTGGATTAGTGGTCCTTGCGACAGTTTTATTCCCACTAATATCCTCGTACCTGGTCGAACCCTGGTTATTTGCAATCTATGGACAGGTTACTCGTCTCGCCCAGGAAAACGTGGCGATAATGTTGATCATGCTGTTCCTGCTGATGGTGCTACCTGTCTCGATGCTGCATTACAGGAAGAATCAACGGCAGCTCAAACCATACATGGGCGGGATGACCACGACAAGCCGGATGCATTTCACCGGCGCCATTGGGATCGACCGTGAAGTTACCTTGGGCAATTATTACCTGGAAAATTACTTTGGGGAGCATAAATTGTCTAAAATTGGAGTACCCCTTTGTATAATACTCCTAGCGATCATGTTTGCAGGGGTCGCCGTTGCGGGGTTGGTGCACTGATGTCAATCATCTACGCATTACTATTCCTTCTCCTTGCACCAGTCGCAGGGGGGTTGATCGCTGGTATAGACCGCAGGATTACGGCACGGATGCAGGGGAGGGTGGGGCCCCCGATACTCCAGCCGTTCTATGATGTCGGCAAGTTGTTCGAGAAAGAAAAGGTCGTGGTAACAAATTCGCAGAACTTCTACGTATTGTGTTACCTGGTATTCATCGCATTGTCCGGGGCGATGTTTTTCGGCGGCGGTGACCTCCTGCTGGTGATCTTCGCGTTCACCCTGGCCCATGTATTTCTTGTACTTGGTGCCTACGCATCCAACTCCCCGTACAGCCATGTGGGTGCTGAAAGGGAGCTGATCCAGCTGATGGCCTGTGAACCGATTATCATACTCGCCGCGGTAGGCATGTACATGGTCACGAAAAGTTTCTATGTCGCAGATATCGCCGCAACAAAGATACCACTCATTGTCTTTATCCCAGGTCTCTTTGCAGGGTTTGTCTATATCCTCACCATGAAGCTCAGGAAGTCGCCCTTTGACCTGTCAACGTCACACCACGCCCACCAGGAGCTGGTGAAAGGAGTCACCACAGAGTTTTCGGGCTCAACACTTGGGAGTATTGAGATTGCACACTGGTACGAGGCGATATTCCTGCTCGGGTTTGTGTACCTGTTTTTCTCGTGGAGCCCGGTGATTGCCGTCATAGCGATTATAATTATCTACGTGTTCGAGATCTTAATTGACAACACCTTTGCGCGTGTGAAATGGCCACTTGCCCTGAAGAGCAGCTGGTTAGTCACTGCAGTTCTTGGAATCCTGAACCTTGCTGTGCTCTATATTATCGGAGGGTTTCTGAAATGACCTACCTGTCAAAATCCCCCTGGCTCCTGCATTACAATGCAAGCAGTTGTAATGGTTGTGATATTGAGATCCTTGCCTGTCTTACCCCGATGTACGATGTAGAACGGTTTGGGATCCTCAATACGGGAAACCCAAAACATGCCGATATTTTCGTCGTAACCGGCTCCATTAACGAGGAGAACAAGGACGTTCTGGTGAACCTCTACGAACAGATCCCTGACCCGAAAGTCGTCGTGGCAATAGGTATCTGCGCGTCATCGGGTGGGGTATTCCGCGAGTGTTACAATGTCCTTGGTGGAATCGATAAACTAATCCCGGTAGATGTTTATGTGCCGGGTTGCGCTGCGAGGCCCGAATCAATTATAGATGGAATTGTGAAGTCACTGGGGATACTCGAAGAGAAACGTAACGCCATGGTATCGGGAGTCCCGGGAGAATCAGAGATGAATAATGGAGTCAGAGAGGCTGGTACAGAATGAAATACGAAGAACAACCGACCACCATGATCACCATCGATGAACTCCTGGCCAGGACAAATCGGTACTTCCTGGAGGGCTATCGTCTTGTCCAGATCGGGTGCACCAGGGTAGATGGAAAATTTGAGATCAATTATAGTTTCGATAAGGATTACCGGTTTGAAAACCTCCGGGTTGAACTCCAGGAAGGCGGAACACTGCCGAGTATCTCATCCGTGTATTTCGGGGCCTTCATTTATGAGAATGAAATACATGACCTCTTCGGGATCAGTGTCACGGGAATGAACATTGACTTTAAAGGGACACTGTACCGGACGACTGTGAAGTATCCTTTCAGCAGGGATACAAAAAAGGAGGATGACTTATGTCCAGGCAGATAATTATCCCGTTCGGGCCCCAGCACCCTGTTCTTCCTGAGCCGATCCATCTGGATCTCGTGCTCGAGGACGAGATTGTCGTCGATGTAATACCATCAATAGGTTATGTCCACCGGGGACTTGAGAAACTGGTTGAACGCCGGGAATATACAGAATACGTCTACGTGGCGGAGCGGATTTGTGGTATCTGTTCCTTTGTCCACGGCCTGGCCTATTGCCAGGGCGTTGAAGGAATTATGAATGTGGAGGTGCCGGAGAGAGCCTTGTACCTTAGGACAATATGGAGCGAGTACTCGAGGCTCCATTCCCATCTCCTGACATTGGGGTTATTTGCCGATGTGCTTGGTTTTGAAAATCTCTTTATGAATGCATGGAGACTTCGCGAGCATATCCTCGATGATATGGAGGCAACCACAGGGGGCCGTGTTATCCAGGGTTCCTGCAAGGTTGGCGGGGTCAGGCGGGATATCAGCAGCGAAAAACTTGACCAGATGGTATCAGGACTTAATGATCTTGAAAAAGAGATGAAAGAGCTGACAGATGTGTTCCTCAGGGACAGTTCGATTAAATCACGTCTTTGCGGGGTTGGGGTCCTCCCAAAGAAAGAAGCGTACGAGTATGGTGCTGTAGGTCCGACACTTAGGGGAAGCGGGTGGTCAATCGATATGAGAAAACTGGGTTATGCTGCGTTTTCCAAACTGAACTTTGAACCTGTTGTTGAGACACAGGGGGATTGTTATGCCCGGTGTGCAGTACGGGCAAAGGAAATGTTCGTGTCAATTGACCTGATACGGCAGGCGGTGCAGAAGATCCCTGATGGTCCGGTAGAAGTAAAAGTAACTGGTGCACCGGATGGTGAATTTTTCACACGGGTTGAGCAACCAAGGGGTGAGCTGGTCCATTACGTGAAAGGCAACGGAACGAAGAACCTTGCCAGGTCCCGGGTCAGGACACCGACCTTCACCAATATTCCCCCGCTTGTTGCGATGCTGAAAGGTTGCGAACTGGCAGATGTACCGGTAATTGTCCACTCAATAGACCCGTGTATCGGGTGTGCGGAGAGGTGAGACTGGAATGGGAATTTTTGAGATGGTAGGGACTGTTACAAGGAGCGTCTTTCGAAAGCCTGCGACCCTGATGTATCCCATAAAAGCCGCAAAAATAACACCCTTGTCCCGGGGACACGTGGTAATCGATGTAAGCAAATGCATTTCCTGCAGGATATGCCAGAAAAAGTGCCCGAGCCAGGCAATATGGGTGGAACCAAAAGAAAAGACATGGCAGATTAACCGGCTCCGTTGCAATGTGTGCAATTCATGTGTAGAGACATGTCCCGTAAAATGCCTCACTATGGATACACATTATATCGCCTCCGTAACAGTGAGGCCCGGGGCAGAACTCTTCCATATCACCTATGTAAAACCACCAAAACCAGAGATTATAGCGGAAAGTAAGGATTAGATTTTCGCGGTCCCGTCTTACCGGGAAATCATTTTTTTTACACATTCGCATTGATATCATGAGGTAAAAAGGAAGGAAGTTTTTCCGGAGAAACAATAGCAGGCTCTTAATGGCTGATTGAGAAGATAGGGGCACCCGGAGCCGGGACCGCTCTTCCGCGGCCGGGCACCCCGTTATTAGGAAAGGTCTTGTGCTTACTTTTGCTTACCGATCTTAGTGAGTGAGATGAGCGGTGTGGTCAGACTGGCGTTTCCCGGTTTACACCGGGCACTGGACGATAGAAATTCCAGCTGGGACTGGCAGGTGAGGCGTGATCAGCATCGTACTCGCCGAATTCGATCTCCATCAGGGCGATTCTCATTTTGAGAAGCCAGATGAAATCATCTGCCTTGCTCATGGTGATCGTTCCCGACGTGGCGAGATCATGCAGGAGGTTGCTGATGTCCGAGATGTCTATATCTGTCATCTCTTCATTCTCCCAGGCTTTGCCTTCGCATCTTTTTCTTCTTCTTCCTCGTCCACTGTCCCGTACAGATCGTTGTACATGCTCATGATCACATCGGAAAAAGTCATCTTTCCCCGTTTAATGGATACAAGCGAATCGTACGCCTCTTCTGTCACCGAGACAGTCTTTGCCACAAAAATAGATTTTATATTAAATGTAATAAATGTATCTATAATAAAAAATAAAATTTTTATAAAATATACTTGAAATAGTAAAATTACTAGCAATGTTATTTTTATGTTAACTATATTAAATATAAAAAATATAGTGAATAAATTTTGAGGATAATAACTTATTTTTGAATAATACAGATTTATTGATGCGATTGCAGAATAAGCACTGAACACCCTGGACCCGGTTTCAATGCGAATTGTCATGGGAATTACAAGGTTATTACCAAATAATTGCTTTATTTGCGAAAAAACTGTATGCGCGCATACCGTTTACAAAAAGCGCCCCTCATCCGCCAGTTTACGATATGCTTATCCCCTGCATCCCGGTCACCAGACTGGAAGGTTAGTCCGGTTATTTCGATTATACACTGTTTCTTAAGGTTTAGAATTACTGACATGAATGTTGTACCCACCCCATTTTCTCTGGAAATCCTGTCAGGATTCTTAAACGGCCCAGTCACCCGTAAAAATGCAGTAATTTATTAATCAGTGAAACGAAATCCGTGGTACTGGTGAGGGGTACAGATGCAGTCCGGATCAAAGACCTTGTTACTGTTATTGTCAATAGCCAGCATCTCCATTTTCTGCCAGACAGTGGTAATTGCCGATTTTTTACAGCCTGTTTCCAGCCAGCAATCGGGGGATTATGGCTATTTCCAGGTCGGTTCCAGTCCAAACGGGGCAGATGTAGTATTTGATGGGAGGTTTGTCGGTGAGACACCCATCACGGTCCCGGTATTCAGTTCCAGTACCCCGGGCCATACCATAAGCGTATCAAAGATCGGGTACATCACCTGGACCCAGTCATACTCCCAAAATCCCGAAGCCGGACAGAGCATTTCCGTTTTTGCACCACTGCAACCTACAGAGGCGACAGGTTCAATACAAGTCATAACCAACCCTCCGGGTGCCCTTGTAAATCTCGACGGGATAATGGGACAAATGTCCCCATGGATCTACACCAGTGTCCCGGTCGGTGGGCATGTTGTACAGGCATTTCTGTCAGGGTTCAGCCCTTACTCAGGGCCGGTGGTGGTGGTTGCCGGCCAGACCTCGGAGGTAAACGCCGTCCTGTATCCACTGACGAGTACCGGTGCATTACAGGTAGTAACCTCCCCGGGTGGCGCCGATCTCTATATAGACAGTATCTATCAGGGTAAGACTTCAACAGCTATTGGGAGTATCGCCACGGGTACCCACATCGTGCTCCTGAAATATTATGGATACCAGGACATTACCGGGGAGGTGATAGTTGAAGAGGGTAAAACAACCTACCTCTCCTTAACCCTCGTCCCCTTTATTGAACCTACCACAGGGAACCTTCGTATTTCTTCAGATCCTGCCGGAGCGGGGATTTATATTGATGGTTCCTATAACGGGGTTACCCACGCCGGTGAGCTGACCACATTTACCGGGATTAGCCCAGGGCCACATTCAGTAGAGCTGAAACTTTCAAACTACCAGGGATATTCAGAGGCCGTTGAAATTGTGGCAGGTACGACATCGACAATATCCGCAAATCTTGCACGGAGTCCAAACCCCAGCCCTTATGCATCGGTAGAAATCAGCTCGGTCCCTTCCAGAGCATCGGTCTTTCTAGATGATGTTGTACAGGGAATTACACCACTCACACTTTCCTCTGTCCCTGCAGGAAAACACACGCTTTCTATCCGCATGACGGGATATTCAGACTATTCTACCATGATGCAGCTTTCTCCAGGGCAGAGCGCCCTGGTTTCAGCAGCACTTGCACAGGTCACGACGCCGTTACCCACTGCCACAACCCCATCGGGGTTATTCCCCGTAGCCGCCGCCCTAGTCATGGCAGCGGCACTGGTTATTATGAAAAAATATCGTATCTCCGGCAAAAAATGACCTTCTACTGACAATCTCTTACAGTATCGGTTCGATCGGTGGAGTAGGAGGTTCTCTTTATAACAAACAAGGGGGATTCGACCTACCAGTAGCATCATCCCAATATATCCGGACAAGATGGATACCCCATATACAAGGACCGGGGGATTCATGATATCTCACCAGATATCCGCTATCCCGGCCCCTTACAGGTGAAAATTATGAATGCTTCAAACCAATACAAGGACCAGGTAATCGGAAAAAGTATCTGTGCGATACGTAGCGCAAAGAAGGCATTGTATGCGGCTGCCGCCCTGCATGCCATCGCACCATTGCTCCTGCTTACCTGCATGGTGATCCCGCTGGTAGTATCTGCTCACGGGTGAGAGAACAGTACTTTGCAGTACCTCCAACGTAACCAAATTTTTCCATTACAACATCGTATCGAATTTCATCTTCAGGTACCGTACAAGACCGGATCGTTTTCTCCATTACAGGTAACTCGGGTAGGTGGGCATGATATTGCTGTAAAACCGTTGCCCACAGACAGACCGGATGTTGGTTCTGCCGGATAACCACCATTACGGATACCGGGCAGGTCCCGGATGCATAACCTTTATGATCATCTCCTTTGATCAGATTATATAACCACACAGGGACTTGAATTTGAATGACTGAAGTATATGGGGGAATTTACCGCAAGCTGGATTTAATAGGTGTACTCTCGGTGAGCGAGTATGATGTCATTAAAAATGACCCGCTCACACCGCTGTATATTGACCGGCTTGCTCCTGACCGCTATGCAATTGCCCGTAACAGGGAGGTGGACGGAGTTATTGTCCCGGACCCTGATATGGAGATCCGGGTCGACCATGGAAAAAAATTTGCCGAACCCCTCACGTACCAGGACCAGAATGGCCGGAAAGTCGTATACCCGGAGCCAGGAAAGGTAAACCTCACAATTAAGAACGAGCTTGTCACCTATCTTGACAGCTGGCTTACCGAGATGATAAACGACGGGTACCGTCGTAACTAAAAAACATAAGATTTCCCGGACCTCCCGGACCGGTAATTAACGGTGAATTATTACGTTTTGGCATTTATTCCAGACCATATAAAAAACACCGCGGTGAATAGGGTCAGGACTAGCCCTGCCATAAAACCAGCCGTGTAGCTCATCGTGTATCCGATAATGAGCCCGGTAATAAGCGGCCCAAGCGAGTGCCCGATATCCATCGTGGACGAAAGTGCACCCATTGATGCCCCCATCTCCTTATTTGCAGCAATCTCACCGGTATATGCCCCGGTTGCGACTGTTGAGAGGGACAGCCCGAAACCAGTGGTGACACTTAACAGGAGAAATGCGGAAAATTGTGAGAAATATGGGATAATCGCGACGGAAACACCGATCATGAAAAGGCCCGCGAGTATCTGGAACCGCTTGTTTACCCGGTCCGCGACACGTCCGAATAATGGTTTTGTGACCGCCATTAAAACAACCTGGACCGCGAAGATAATTCCGATTTCAAAAGCGGCAAATCCTCTGTCAAAAAGAAAAACAGGAAGAAATGTTTCAAATGCCCCGAATGAAAAATATGTCGCCATCTCAACCAGGGCGGTGGCCCGGAGAACCCGGTCACCAATGAAAGTCCTGAAACTCAGGGTAAACTCTTTGAAATGCAGGAAAACGATTTCTTGGTGGTCTTTTTCAGAATAGAAGAGGGTAATTACAAAAGCGGGTATTGCAACCAGGAATGCCACGAAATATACAACCTGGTAACTGATGAGTCCCGGGTACGCGGCAAAATATGAAATAATAATACCCCCGGTGAGAGGCGCCAGGGACCTCCCCATCAGCGTAGCCGAGGAATACTGACCAAGGACTTCACCCTTCCTAAGCGGGAAACGATCGACCAGCAATGCCGCAACAACAGGACCAAGGATCGCGGTCCCTACTCCGTGGAAGAACCGTACCGGGATAAGCATCAAAGGGTCACTAATGAAGAGATACAGGAGTGGTGCAATGACAAATACCAAGCCGGAAACGATAAGCAGCCGTCTTCTCCCGAGTTTATCAGAGAGGACCCCTATGGGAAACGAAAATAAGATCCCTGCAAACGGGGATACGGCAGAGATCATCCCAAGGGTTGCATTGCCAGAACCTAATGCCTGTGCAAAGAGGGGCAATACGGGACTTTTGGAGAGGGTCGTGGAAAAAATTGCAAAAAAACCGAGCAGAAACAGGGAGAACAGTATCTTCCGATCGGTTGAAAGCGGGTCCATGTTTATCCCTGCCAATACTACGAATTAGTTTTTCCCCGATATCGGATAAGGCAGCGGGTCACCATAAACCGACACATGCGAAAAATTCAGAGTCACAACCAGCCCGGCCAGGGGAGACCTATTCCAGTCACCATGTCACGCACTTCATCCCGAATACCCCTGTCAAGCCGCACAAGGAGAAGGGAATATATCACCATACCCATAACAACCGCACCGGCGATAAGAAAGACACTCGTGACGGGAAGGATATACTGGTAACCGGACACGCACAATGCCATTACCAACGATGAAACAATAATCGCTGCGACCGGTTTTTTTTCTATTCTGACCTGTATCCGTTTTTTCAGGACGGTGTGGGCTGACAGCGCAAAGATCCCGGTACCGAGGAGCAGGGCAAAAGCAGCCCCGGTGATGCCAAACACCGGGATCAGCAGGATATCAAGAATTATCGTTGATACGGCCCCAATAGCGGTAACCATGAAAACGCTCTTCGGCATATCCAGGGCACCAAGACACATTGTCTCAAGCGAGAGGAAAACGGTGACGAGCTCAACCATAAAGAGCAGGGAGAGTGCAGGTCCGGCCGCGACAAAGGGTGCCCCGTACAGGTAGTAGAGGAGACTACTACCGAGGACCCACGCCCCACATGCAGCAGGTACTGCAAGTACCAGTGAGAAGGTAATAGCTCTTGCCAGTGCAGATTCAACTGAGCCGGTCGCTCCTTCTCTCATCCATGAGGCAATTTTTGGATATAGCGCAGTCCGGAGGGCAAACATCATGAAAAGTGAAATGGTCGCCAGTTGAAATGAGGTTCTGTACATCCCGATTTCAGAATTCGAAAGAAAATATCCAACAAGAATTGTATCTGCATAACCCAGCAGGGCACCTGTAAGGCCGGTGATAAATGCCCACCCTGAAAAGGAAATGAGACCCTGGATATTCCGGCGTCCGAACCGTACGACTTTCCTCGAAAGTACCCGCATATTAATGAGCAGGCCGGCAATAATCCCGGCAATAAAACCCGCCGCAAGCCCCCCCGCGGAGTACCCGAGATACACCGCAATGACCTGCACGATAACCCGGACAATATTGTTCGTCAGGTCGGCTATCTGCAGGATCCCGACCTTACCGCTTCCATACACCCCCGTCGATATAATGCCGGCTATCGTCGTTACCACGAGGGACGCGAGAAGCCAGAGAAACAAACCTGACTGGTTGAGATCGACAAAGAGTGGCCTTACGGCAACAAGGAGAGTAAGAGTTGCTGCAAGGAGTATTCCCCGCACAGCAGCGTGTGCAGAAAAGTACTCGTCCTGCGAATCCCCTTCAGCGATACGCTGAAGTGCCGCGCCACTGACACCACCATCGGTAAAAAGACCGATAATACCCACATACGCGAGGAGGAGGAAAAATCCACCAAGTGCCGTGGCGCCTGCATTGTGGGCGATATAGATCGTCGCAAAAAAGCCGATTACCGTCACCCCGATTGAGGATAAGAAGGCAATAAGGCTATGGCGCCGCACCGGTCCGATATCCATCAGCCGGCCGGAAAGACCTCGTGAGGTGGACATTGGTAGTTACTATTTCCGTATACCGTAAAAAAACCGGTACTTCGATAAATGGTATTCCTTTCACCAGATGGTATCGGGATTCCGTTTTACCATAAAACTTGTTATACAGGGCTGCTATCAGATTATGACCATCGGTTTTAGACCACCTGGCCACATCTCTGATACACCCCATACTCGCGATAGAGGTTGCAGATCATTTTTATTTCGTTCCGCGACGCAGATGAAGTATGAAACTTGTTGTTGTCATGGTCACAGTCCTCCTCGTGATCGTGATGATCGCGGGGTGTTCGTCTCGTGTACAAACCCCCTCAAATGTTACAACCCAGGCTCCCGGTGCTGTAATACCCGTGAAGGTTGAGGCATCCCAGGCAGTTATAGTCCCTGTAGGGCCAACTTATATGTCACCGGATAATGAGACCCCGAATAATACGAGGCATAATGATGTTTTTTTCCTTGAACCTGTGAAGGATTATCATGTAGGGGACAATATCACCGTACATGGGACCACCATTCTCTCCGCAGGGGACCCCCTGCTTGTTGAAGTGGTCTCCTCATCCTTTGGCCCTGCACCAAAGAGCAGCAGCCAGTCATTCACCGGGGTGTCCGGTATCGTACCTGTTAAGGAAGGCGTGCCGGGCGGCCCCAATTCCTGGTCATTTTCTTTTCCGACTGACGGGTTCATAGTGGACACCTACATTGTCACGGTATCAGGAATCTCTATCAATGTCGGGGACAGTACTACATTCCAGTTAAAACCACGCCTTTAGAAGTCGTATTATATTCCCACAACCGGACCGGGACCAGAAACACCTTGGTGGAATACCGGGGTCGGGCCTTTTTTTTTACTCCCGCAAAGGAGATGTAGAGTGAACACCCTACTTACTCGTAAGCATTATGGAGCCAGTAATCGAGGCAGTAAACCTGGTTAAGCAGTTTGGTTTATTCACTGCAGTCGACACCGTCAACTTTGCAGTCAGGCCTGGGGAGGTATTCGGGTTCCTCGGCCCTAACGGGGCCGGAAAAACCACCACGATGAAAATGATCCAGTGTGCATCTCCAAGGACCTCTGGTTCCCTGTCAGTGTTCGGCATGGACCCGGGCACACACAGCCGGGAAATCAAGGAAATGATCGGTGTTGTACCGCAGGAGACAAACCTTGATACTGAATTTTCAACCTATGAAAACCTTATTGTCTACTCGCGCTATTTCGGAATCCCAAAAGAGATCGCAGAAGAGAGGGCAGAGAAACTACTTGATTTTGTCCAGCTTACTGAAAAACGTGATATTAATATCGAAAAGCTCTCGGGCGGGATGAAACGGCGTCTTATACTCGCGAGGGCGCTTGTGAACCAGCCAAAACTCCTCATCCTCGATGAACCAACGATCGGGCTGGATCCACAGGCACGGCACCTGATATGGGAGAAACTGAAACTTCTTCGTTCACAGGGAAATACCATCGTCCTCACCACACATTACCTCGAGGAGGCTGAACGGCTATGTGACCGGCTTGTAATCATGAATAATGGCACTATTCTTGTCGAAGGGTCGCCTGCTGAACTCGTACGGGACCATGTGGGAAGCGGGATTGTTGAAGCAGAACATTCACCCGAGGTAGTGGCATGTCTTCTGGACCTTGAAATTCCATACGAGTTGGCAGGGGATATGGTCCAGGTTGTTACTGATAACCCACGGATGGTTGCCCAGGAACTCCTCTCGAAATGTGATGCGAAGCGGGTCCTAACAAGGGCGGCAACACTCGAGGATGTCTTCCTCAAGCTGACCGGGAGGGTGCTCCGGGAATGATCAGGGATTTATTTGCAGTCCCATGGCTCACCGGGAATGCATGGACCGTCTGGCAGCGTAACCTTGATGTATTCCTGAAAACCTGGCGGGTCAACCTTGTACCGCCATTCATCGAACCTTTCCTTTACCTTATCGCACTTGGGTTCGGTCTTGGAGGATTTGTAGGATATATCGGGGATGTCCCGTACATTGACTTTATTGCACCGGCAATTGTCGCCGTATCAATAATGAATTCGGCATTTTTTGAATGTACCTATGGTTCCTATGTCAGGATGTATTATGGAAAAACATTTGATGCAATCATTGCAACGCCGGTTTCTATCGAAGAAGTAATCGCCGGGGAACTGCTCTGGGGTGCAACGCGAAGTATGGTATATACCGGCCTGATGCTCCCGGTACTTATCCTGTTCGGGGTGGTGGATTTACCCTCATCCCTGCTCCTCATACCCTTTGCGTTCCTAGGGGGGCTACTATTTGCCTGTATTGCAATGTGTTTTACTGCAATTACACCGAGCATCGATGCCCTGAATTACCCCTCATTCCTGTTCATTACACCGATGCTTCTCTTCTCGGGAACATTCTTTCCGATAACAGTACTCCCGCCTGCCGTGCAGGTAATCGCCTATACGGTCCTCCCCCTCACACACGTGGTAAGTATCTGCCGTGGGATCACGCTGACCATGTTTTCCCCCTTCATGCTGGTTAACCTGGCATGGATTGCAATTGTTACTACAGCCCTCTTCTTCCTGTCGGTTAACCTCATGAAACGCAGACTGGTAGTGTAACCGGGGAAGGAGACACCTACAATCAGATAACGGGCAGGGCCGAAAAATATCCGGGCGCTTATAGTATATTCGGTAACCGCAAACTGCAGATCCACGCGGTATTCCTCCAAGCCGACACAATATCAGGCAATCAGGTAACTATCCGGACCCCGGTAAAAAAGATATTCCATTCAATAAAAGCATACAATATACAGGAGAACTATCCGTGTACACCCTCCAGGAGATGCTGCTTGTCGCGTTTGCAATCGGGCTCACAAAGGGAATTAACACCGGACCCTACACTGGGCGCGACCATCAGGGCATCTATGGAATATGGCTGGTATGCAGGGCCGGTAATCACCGCGGGTCACTGCCTCGTTGAATTTATCGTTTTTACCTGATCCTTACCGGCCTCATCACGGTTGCAGGACAATATTCGTGGCTGATTAGCCGCATTCGGGGGTTTCGCACTTGTAATTTTTGGGGTCATAACAATCCTTGGAAGCCGGACCATGAGCCTTTCCGGGACCCTGAAAGATGGTGTCAGCGTGGTAAGGCCTGGGTTGAAGTCCGCTGGAGATAAGGGGATTAGCCAGGTATTTCTTTCCGGGGTACTTGCAAGCCTTGCCAACCCTTTCTTCTGGGTCTGGGGGTTATCCATTGGAAGTGCCATGGTAGTAGCCGGGCTCGAGGGAGGCCTTGTTCTCGGTGCGGCGTTTCTTGTCGGACACTGGGTTGCCGATATTACCTGGTATACCGTGGTATCGATCACTATCCACCAGGGAAGGACGTTGCTTTCAGACACCCGGTATCGTGCAATAATCGCGTTATGCGGGGCGTTCCTGATCGTATTTGGTATATGGTTCTTTTCTGTTGCAGTATCCCATTAAGAGACATGAGGATGTGGAGAAAACAGCTCTTGGGACCGTGACATCCGGTATTTTTATCGGTACATTGTAAAAGGGTCAATGACAATCGGTGAAACAACCCGGGTACCTCCGGATCGGAATAATTAAGTAACCGGGCACAGCATCTCCTCCTTACGGGTTTTTAAAAATCTAATCCGTTATCGGTATGGATATTTACGATGATCTGGAAACTTGAGATATGCTGGGAACACACACCTGACCTGCCTGAAGTCCCCGTGATCACGCAAGAGACCAAAAAGACCTTCTGTGAACTCCTGAAGGAGCTCAAATCGGCATTTGAACAGGAGGGTATTGTCCTGAAGTTTACATCCAGACCATTAGTCCATGCAGCAGATGCAGAAACCCGGCTAACCCTTAACGGCAGGTCATTCGGGGACCTCCTCGTTGAAGTTGCGGAAGAGCAACGACATTGCGAAGGGAGACGGTTTGAAATGGGTACCCCCATTACATTCCCTACTATACCACACAGGAATATTCAGTATCAGTGTATCCCGGATCTTATCATCCGGAAAGTGCTCCTCCGGGCATCAGGCATTATCTGATACCTGAAAAATCAATCAGCCATTATATGGATTTTTTTAACTATAAGATACATCTATGAACGCCTTTTACTTCAGACCCTGTGGCAACATATATTCTATCCGCCAGCCTCTTTTTTATGCATGAGATCGCGTAACATGTTTCCCCTTGTTGCAGTATTGTTGACTATTGTCGCACTTTTCACTCTTTGCACCGGATGTACCTCGTTTCAGAATATCGTGCAACCCCCTGGAACAGACCCGGTGCCGGCAGCAACCGGGACTGCACCGTTGATTACGGCAATCGTTACCACCGCCCCAGTAATGCAGACCCAGCCAGCAGGACCAGTACGTGTACAACCTTCAGACACGGAATTCCTGCTCGCAATTGACGCTTCCCAGGCAAAGATCCTAGACAACATCAATAACATCAATACCGAAATTGCAAAAGACGGTATCATGGGGAATACATCACCTGATTACAACGCACTGGGGAGTTACGCCCGCAGACTGGTTACATCTGCAGATGAAGAGATAACAGCTATATCGAAGTTCAGGGAAATTGCAGATGCTGCGAATGAGTCCAGAAAGGACTATTATCTGAACTATCTTACACAGTTGAAACCGTTCGGAGCCAGCCTTGAAACAGGAGCGGCCCTCGCACAGAAAAAAGAGTACATCGCGGCATCAGGGTTTTTTTCGAACGCGAAAAATGATCTTTCCCTTGTCAGAAGCCAGGAGTTACCCGGACATTTAAAGATTACCACCCAGATTATGGAAAATTTCGGACCGTTTATGGTTGTAATACAGAAACAGGCAACATATACTGCACCTAAGTAACAACAAGGTACACATTTTTTTAATTGCGTTATTGTCAGGCATTTAGCGTCACAACAGGGCGGATGTGAACTGATCTCTCCTGATTAAAAGATCCATGCCGCCTGCAACATTGGTAAACCAGTGCGATGCCGTGAGTGTCAATTTTAATAGTATGAATAAAAACGGGATAGATGGTAGTTCATATGGAATGGAAAAAATTCATTGTCTCATGGGTCCTCGGTTCAATGCTCCTTTATATCACGCTATTTCTGGTCTCTGCGATTACCATGGTGATTGCGCCCTTTAATATCTTTGATGTCGGGGGTATGAGAGCTGCAACAGACCCCGTTATGATGCTCTATTACCTGTACCCGGTTCTCCTGTCATTGATCACCACATTTGTCTTCTCTGTTGTCAGGGGCGCCCTGAAGGGGTCATATATTGAGAAGGGGCTTATGTTCGGGCTTATTGTATTCCTGCTCCTCACAGTTACCAGCTGGTTCATCATTATTACCACGATGCAGTACCCGGTTGGCTTCTCTATTGAAATGATCCTCAACGGGTTGATCAGCTATCCGTTGCTTGGTATCCTCTACACCTTCATCTGGGAGAAGTGCCCGTATTGCAGTACAGGCGGGGACCAGGGCTGATCTCCCCGGATATTCAATGGTATCCAGCAATTTGGGAATCGCTGGCGACCGCGACCCGTACATAGTCGTGAATACCCTTCAGCTAATGCCATTTGGATGTTGCAAATAGCCCAAGTATTATTGCAACAACCAGCAGAAGCACTGAAAAATACAAGGATTCAAGGACCATAAGGCCTCCAGCGTAGCCAAAAAATACGGATACAAGCCCGACCACCCTGCCCCTTTTATAGGCGGTTATAACGGAGAGGAGGAGGAGGATCGTCGGCAATACCACGAAAAAAAACCTGACAGACGGATCATGCAGTACTTCATCCGCTGAGCGCTCTGCAAGGGTAAGAAGGACAGTCTGGGGATTAATTCCTATCGCAGTCCATAACCCTGAAAGAAATCCGAGGCCTATTACAGACTCCCGGATGAAGAGACCCGATTTTTTTCGCATAGTACGTATATATTTTTTGACAGCCGGGTGCAAAAATACTCCCCTTTTCCGGGACAACACATTGTTACCCGGGGCCATGCTGGTACTTCCAATTTCCAGGATTTTTTTCCTCATCCGGACTATTGTACTCATACCTGTGAACTGCGAGCTACTTCCGGACACCTTTACCCTGTAGCAGCTACCCGGGTTATCCTTCGTTCAGGCAGCATCTCATGCCATGCTGCAAACACAGACTCGCCGGCCCGGGATTCGTAAGGTTACCAGATTATGGAACTGACCCTTCGGTTTAAGTAGTTCCAGAATAAGATTCCCATATGAAACCTCTCAACCTGTTCCTCATTCTTGCGGTTATTGCAGTAATATTCTCAAGTGGTTGTCTTGTGGACACCCCACAGAAAAAAGTAGTGACTCCACCTGTGACGACAACAAACCCGGTGACCCAGGTAACGCTTCCCCCTTCAGTCAGCGGCACCGGCACACCTGTCCAGACATCGGTCATTACGCCGGTTGTGCGTACAACGTACGAAGAGGTGATCGTATCTGAAACACAGGTCGAATCTCCAAATCTCAGGATTATGAAATACAATGAGGAACGGCCGGATGTAGGCAAGCTGACAATTACCGGGATTGCAAAGAACGACGGAAAAACAAGTGTCCCTCATGCAGAAGTCCAGATAAAATTCTTTGACGCAAATATGAACGTAATCACCAGTTCAAAAACTTCAATTGATAATTTCGATGCCGGCGGGACATGGGGATTTTCCGTAGTGTACCCGGGGCCTGATTCCCGAAAAGTAAAGTCCTATAAGATCAGTGTCGCCCAGGTATAATGAAGGTACAATGAGGGCTGTCATTGAACCATCAGGTTGGATGGGGATACATTCTTTTTTAATAGATCAACCTGAATAATCCTCCACCTGCCCCGGAACGCGGTACCGGGGACTGGTACCTTTTCATTTCCCGTGTAATTGGAATCCTGTTAACGATTCCAGTGACGGGGGATTACAAAACCTTGTTGGCATCACAAAATTTTTTTTACAGGATATGAAATTTATCCAGTTTCAGGGGTAATTGTTCATGAAGATGCTGACAGTTACTGATGTTTAAAAATAGATATCACAATGGTTTTATTGGCAGAATGCTGACAGGTCTGCCTGGTATCCTTTCCTCATACCGGAGAGAAGGGTACTTTCCTTGTAAAACCGGGCGGACGGGAGTGAGAAACCGATCGTGAGATAATGAAGTGCGTCTGATATTGCGTCAAACTCCTTTGGGGATGAACCCATGGCATGCTTTACATTTTCCCTGACATTAAAAACCCCAAGGGGGATATACCCACGGCGCGCTTCACGAAGGATAATCGCTCCTGCCTGTTTTCCTTCTTTCGCAAGGGCATCAAGAACCGCCATCCTGCATGAATAATAACATCCTCCGACAGGGGAATACCCATTTTTTTTCCGGTGTCCTTCGTGATCTGCAAATATCATTTCCTCGCGGCCGAGAACGTGGAGAAACGCCTCGATCCATTCATACTGCCATGACGTGGGCATCAGCAGTACCGCGTAATGGTTATTCAGGCTGTCAAATTCATGGACACGGTAACAGTCGATGGGGGAATTCTGCCTGACACGGGTGAGTAACTGATCACCGAGAATAGTGTCACAGGCGGTTATCGACCACCGGGTGGGGACCAGCTTTCTTTTCCTCCCTGCCCCCATCGTCCCTGCAGAAAACGCCTTCTGTATACTGGAGAACGGGACTCCCTGGCGGTGAAGGTCAATAACTGCCCCGGACGCAACCAGGTCAGTATCGTAATAGACCCTCTCGAGGGCAGGGTCCCACCTCGCTTTTTCAATTTCGAATTGTTCCATCCTTGCACTTGGACCGTGGGGCGACGATTCATCGGAAAACATCATACCGGCAGGAGGGGTTTCAAATGTGACTTCACTCTCGACAGATGCTGAGGAGAGAGCTATTTCCTGGAGTTTTTCCACGAAGGGATTGTCGATATCATCTGCCGATACCCGTTGCTTTCCCCGAACCAGGGACAGCCGGTACCCGATTATCTCCTCCTGGGTGATCCCTGAAGGTATCCATGACTCCGGGGCGTCCATGATCCGTGTATCCCCGTGATGAACGGAAATTATCGGGCCTGCATAAACCTTGGGATAGGCATGGCTTCCGATAAATACCGAGGGGGGCGAACTCCCCTCCATCTCACGACCTACCTCGACAGACCGCATCTGTGCTGAAAGCGAGGAAGTAATCTGCCTCAGGTATGCACCTTTTCCGAAAGTCATCGTTCAGGCATACATTACCGGCCCCGGATATAAAGCGGAGTAATGCAGTGTGAAAGTGATTAATGCCCGTTGTTGTGCAGCCCGGTGTTACCAGGGGCGTTTTGATTCAGCCGCAATCATCCCAGAACCCGGCCAGCACATTCCAGATACGCCCCTGTAATTCTTCTGCCGCTGATCTATCCACGTGACCCGGTTGATTTGGGCCGCATGTTTCACGCTCGTACAATCCCCTGTTTATCTCGATCTGTACCCATGGGATATCCCTGTGCCAGCGATGGGAAATGGAGATGAAACCGCCAGAATACGGGCTGTTGATTAACACATTCCCCCCATTACCAAATTCCTTCATGAAATGTTTTGCAAGGCCATGGATCAATTCCCGGGGACACGTGGACAATACTCCCGGTCGCGGCGCCCCGTTCAGGCCGCCATTATTTCCAAGACAGATAAGTGGCCTGGCTTTTCCCGTTTCATCCTGGTTTGGCAACGCTTCCGGAAGCATACTATGGCAATCAAACGCCATCTTCACCTGGTTTTCATCAATAAGCCGGTCGATTGCCTCATGGTAGGGAAAAAAATACTTCACCATAAGCCTGTGAATCAGATCAATATCCGGGAAACGGTCATTCCTGTATACCTGTGAGCCAACCCCGGTCATGGATTTTATCGCACCATCAGGATATTTTGGTGCAAGGTGGTATGGCGGACGGTTTAGATCAACTACCACCCTCGAAACAGGAGAATCAATAAACGCAGCGACCCTGGACCCGAAATTATAAATTTCCCGTGTTCCCGGGTCGCTATAGAATGTAACCTCACCGGGACTCAGGGCAATGCGGTCAATGACCTCATCGGGGATTATTGTACCCCCGTGGGGGACAGATATGATAAACGGGTACATCTCGGCCAACCCGGCCTCCATTAACAGGTAGTGGGCTGTTTAAAAGATATAACGATGTGGAACCATATCTACTCTCCCCATGGCCGGATCCAACAAATGCTCAGATTTCTCCTTAAATTTAAATTTAATCTTATATCTGATGATTTTTTAGAATGACACGCGGACGACCGGGTCCGCCTGATATTATAACTTTTTGCACGAAACGCCTTCACGTGCCTGAAACATTAATGCCAGACATTACTGTGACTGTACTATCATTTTAAGGCATATGAGAGTATATATCTCAATATAAACAACCCGGAAACCCCCGATCGGGGAATGAAACCCGGAATGATGAGGTAGAAAATATGAAAAAGACCCTACTAACCGGAATACTGATCATCCTGCTCTTCGTTGGAACCGTCGCTGCAGTGAGCGTGGATTATGCTCAAAAGCAGGCAATACCCTTAAGTACCGCCAAGGATAATGCCAACTCTGCATTTTTATTATATGTAGCCCAGGGTAAACTGGGTTATTCGACAGCAATAGAGAAAGAGGTATCATTGGCGCAGACACCGATCATCATATACGATCGGTCAGGAATTGTCTATTCTTACCTGTTCGATGTCATAAACAAGGAAGGAACAATTGTCGGACAGGTCAATGCTGCCGGAAATAAGCTTGTTGGTGCGCAGATAGTCCGCATTGAAAAAACACCCCGTTCATTTGACCCTGATGTAGTAATTCCGAAAGTCCGCGAACTTGCTGAAAAGTCATATGCTGGTGCACAAATCGATTATGTCGTGTTCATCATGGACCAGGACCAGAAGATAGCTGTAATGGTGATACTGAATGATAAGACCGGTTCGACCCACCGCCTGACTTATGATGTCAGGACATTCCAGCTCCGTTCGGACCTTATCACCTACCCGGGGCTGATCGATGCTGCTACCACTTCCTCGATATTCGTCTCCATGAGTAATTCCGCCGCAACTCGGGCAATCCAGACCTATGACTCTAAGACCAAGTCAATCTCCAGTGTTGCTCCTGAAATGCGACGTATTGTCCTGGGGAACTACATGATCACGATAAATAATAGAATTTCTGGAGTTTCAAGGGTGAAATCTGTTGAAAAGGAAAATATTCTGTCAGAGAAAAAACCTGCACTGTTACAACAGGGAAAGATACCCACCTATACGACAACCCAATCCATAAAATCCCCGGACGGGAAGACCTCATTTACCTCATCCATTATTGGGAAGTCAATTCCGGCATCCCGGTTTTACCCGGTATAATACCGGACAGAACATTTTTTCCCATTCCTTTTTCTCCAGAGTGGGAACTTATAACATCACCCGGACTCATACTGCCGGGTTCTTACTCTTAACCGGTATAACACCAGGGTTTCCCGGTAAGGGATATTTTTGCCATGTTTCAGGTTGTAACCTAACCGCAGGGTTTTGATCAGGGTATTCCAGCAAAAAACCCTTTTCTACTCCTAATCGTACAGCGGGAACCGATATTCAGCAGAACCGCAACCAGGTCATTCTTCGTACGATTCCCGGGTCCACTCTTCATCTGCCAGCCACATTGAAATAAAATCGCTACCGGTCTCATTCAATTCCGGCTTCAGGGAATATTAAAATTAAAACGATATCTCTGACATCCCGGGAAAAACGCATCAGAAAATTGGGATATTTCAGGGTTATATTCTCCTGGTAACTGCCAGGAACAGGAGCGACAGCCCTGTAACGAGGGCTATAACCCCGGCGCCGTACAATATCCACCTTGGGATTTTCGCAAATAGTGACGTTGGCGAGGCTGTTGTGGCCGTTGCACCCTCATGGGGAGTTCCCTGCGGAATATTGGAAGTTACTGAAAGTACCACAGGAGGAGTCTCTGCAGCTGTCGGCAGGTAAGTAATGGCCTTTGTCATAACACCAGCAGTTGTGGTTATCGTAGGTGCAACTGATGTATTCACAGCGGCCACAGCAGTTGCAGCTGATACTCCGCCCTGTTTCACGACCAGTTGCGCGGTAGTGGTGTCCGGATTTATGTACCCACCATGGTCATCATCGATCCTGACATTCTGTAATTTTACATTGGATGTACCGGCTGCTACCGCTTCCACGGTTACACTCGCAAGAGTTGTCCCTGCGGCTCCGTCCGAGATTGCTTTTCCAAGGTCCACCGCACTTATTGTCGCACGCCCGGCGGGGAGGCTGCTGGCATTATTCAGTTTTGCCCATGAGGGAAATGAAACACGGGTAATCTGGCCAGCAGAAGGATTAGTCAGCTGGAAATCCAGCTGGTACCCCGAAAGACCAGCAGGGAGCGTATTAATACTAATCTGGTATGTCACGGTTGAACCAGGCAGCAGGGTTACACCGGATGGACTTAAGGTGATTGCAGCACCTTGTGACGCACTGGCTGTACCGGAAGCAGCGATTACCAGGGCCATTACAAGAATCAGCATGAGGGTTTTCATTGTATCACACAGCTGTACCTGGTCTTCCCATGGAAACTATCACTGCAGGGAATGCAGGAACATCCTTAATCAGATTGGTGGTGCCTGCATTGATAAAAATATCTCCGGGAGACAGGTCTTGTCGGAAGTTGTGGATTGAGGATTGGCAAAATTTTATGAGTGATCTAAATATTGTGAATATTGAGAATATTATGAATATTCAGATAACTTAATGATGAAAGGACACCCACCACAAGAGCGGAGAAATTACGTGAAGAAAAAGGATCCCCTGGACTGTAACTGCAAAGAAAAATATTCAGATGCCTGTCGTATCGAGGCGATTCTCACCGTAGATGAGCGGGGCCAGATAGTGATCCCCAAGGAGGTCAGGGAGTCGGCAAAAATGGGTGCAGGTGACAGGCTTGCACTTGTCAGTTGCATGAAAGAAGGGCAGGTCTGCTGCATTATGCTCATCCATGCCGACCAGCTGACCACGATGGTCAGGAGCGCACTCTCACCCGTAATGAAAGACATTATCGGGGATTCGGCGGGGCTATAGACATGCCAGAGAATGATCCGGTACAACATGAAAAATGTACCAGTTCCTGTGGTTGTGGGCCGGGCCCGTGCTGTCAGGCCCCCCCTGGGCCTCATGGAACCTCTGGGGTGTCACGTACTGATGACAGGTCGTCCTGTGGAAGTACCTGTTCCTGTAATAGTCCTAAAACAGAGCCCACAGGAGATTTAAACGCACATAATCAGCCGGATATTTCCATCCCCCCTGTAATTACCCCGGTATCCGGCACGCTGACATCCAGGGACACCATGGATCACTTACTCGCGAGACTGGGACAGAACCGGACAGGTCACCGCGTTACTCCCGGACTCTACTCACTCGGGTCACCTGGCACGGATTCCCCTGTTATTGTGACGGCAAACTATACCCTGAGTTTTGATGCGGTGCGATCGTCGCTTACCAATATGGACGCCTATATCCTCGTCCTCGATACGAAGGGGATCAATGTCTGGTGTGCAGCAGGGAAAGGGACATTCGGGACAGATGAACTGATAAACCGTATCCGGAACACCGGACTATCCTCGGTCGTTCATCACCACCGCATTATTCTCCCACAACTGGGTGCCCCGGGTGTAGCTGCGCATGAAGTCCACAAGGCGACCGGGTTCCACGTTGAATATGGCCCGGTAAGGGCATCTGATCTCAAAGAATTCCTCAGAGAGAGAGCTGCAACACTTGAAATGCGGGAAGTGACCTTTGACCTTTGGGACCGTATCGTTCTCATACCGGTTGAACTCCGCAGTGTAGCCCTGTACGCAGTAGCGGGAACCATTGCCTTGTGGTTTTTGGGAGGTTGGCTGCCTGCAGCGGGTTTCCTGGCAGCAGTCCTCGCAGGAACGGTAATTTTTCCGGTTCTTCTCCCTTATCTGCCAACTGTGGACTTCAGTACAAAAGGCATGGTTCTCGGTATCATCGTTGCAGCCCCTTTTGCATCCCTGGCATTCCTTACCACGGGTCAGGGAACTCCCCTCTGGGTTGGCCTTACCGCAGTCATTGCGATACTTCTCACACTACCGGCAGTCACGGCCTATCTCGCACTGAATTTTACCGGTTGTACTCCCTACACGTCAAGGACCGGCGTCAAAAAAGAGATTTCCCGTTATATCCCCTTCATGGCAGGGTTTGCTGCCCTCGGTATCATTAGCGCCATAATAACCGGATTGACGAAACTCCTAGGGGTGTGGTAAATGATGGTATTTAACTTTTATACCAAAAATACGCTCATGTTTTATCCGGAGAAATGTATCGGGTGTGAACGTTGCACCGAAGTCTGCCCGCACGGGGTTTTTTCAGTCCATGGTGTGAAGGCCTCCCTCCAGCGTCCGGAGCGATGCATGGAATGCGGGGCCTGCCAGAGAAACTGCCCGGCTGGTGCAATTACCGTTGAGAGCGGAGTCGGTTGTGCGTACGCAATGATCTATGCAGCTCTCACCGGTAGAAAAGAGGTAACCTGCGGAGACCAGGGGTGTTGCGGTGGCCAGGATATGGCCGCAGAACCATGCAATTGTAGCATTCCTGACCAGCCAGGAGATTGTCAGAAGTAACCCGCAGGCCCGATCACCAGGCGATTTCAGTCCGTGTCCGGACCGGTTTTAAATATTGATGAAAAAAGAAAGGATTAATTTACGGTTTAATCCCACTTTTTTTCTTATTCAACTCGGGCAATATTGTGCCCCGGATGGTTTCTGAGGTCGGATGTATATAGATCAACTGGTCTCCGACAACGATCAGCTCCCCTATCGGCCTGCCCTTTCCGACTGACTGGGCATTGTGAGCTTTTATTGCTGCATCCCGGGATTCTGCACTATCGAAGGACTGGGTGAAGATCGTGAAGAAATTGCCATTTTTATCTTCAACGGTGTAACTATGCCCTCCGGTTGCACCTGCAACCCGCAACGTAGCGTTGAAATCCCTGACAACCTTCAACCCGGCAGAACCTGCGGCTTCGCGAAGCAGATTAGCACTCGTGGCATGGTAGGGTTCAGGGTTCGTCAGGAACATTAACGCTCCAAACGGGACCAGGATCACAAGCAGGAGTATGAGGATAACTGCCCAGGTTTCCTTGTCAATCTCGGTCATAATTTCCCTCCTTTATTCTGAACTGAATAACAACGTGACATTTCACTTCACCCCTCCTTATTTCCTGTCTCGATCCAGCTCGGTTTCTTAAGCTTCAGGAAGATCAGCGGGGGCACTGCAAGGATGAATGTCCCAAGTAATACACCAATTACATAAAATAACGTCTCTTTCGCAGTGAATGCCCCGGTCGGCATGAGCCCTACAATGAACGCGAAAATAACCCCGAACGCACCCATACCACCGATCAGCCAGATGCCGGGTATTCCACCAGGGATCTTAAATGGACGGGGAGCATCAGGCCTGCTGTACCTGAGTTTGATCAGTGACGCAAATACAAGAAGATACACAATACAGAGGAGTTCTACCGTCATTGCCGACAGGATCCAGTATGCCTGGTTCACCGAAGGCAGGAAGACATAGAGCAGGGATACAAACGTCCCGATCAGTGCCTGGATAAACAGTACCATTACGGGGGATCCATACTTGTTTGTTCTGTTGAATATGGGAGGCAGGTTCCCCTCCTCCGCAACAACTCCGAGGCCTTTCGCTGGACCAATAAGCCAGGCTGCCAGTGAAACAACTCCGCCTATCGTGATCAGGACTGCCATCGGTGCAACCGCCCCGGGTATACCAAGTGCATTGAAGAAGTACTCGATGGCCTGCATGACACCCGCAGCGAGGCTGAGTTCGTCTGCCGGAATTACGAATGCTATAGCCAGCGTTGCAAGCACGGTGCACGCAAAGATGATAACCGCTGAAATAGCCATTGCTTTTGGATAATCAGTACTGGGATTACGGGTCTCCAGGGCGTGGAACCCGGCCATCTCCATACCGGCAAAGAGCAGGATGACGGTCGCGAAGAACGGAAGGGTCGAGAGATCGAGCGTAGGTACTATCTGGCTGAGAGAGAATGGTGGAAGAACTATTGTCGCACCTGATAATGCCCACCAGACCCCAAGCCCGATGATAAGTATCGAGGGGATGATGCTCCCGAGGATAACCCCGTAGTTCTGGAATTTTGAGGAGACATTCTCTCCGAAGTACGCAATTGCCGTGGTCCCCCAGAACGCGATCATCATCACGGAGAACAGGTAGATTGAATTACTGCCAAGTGCTGGTGAGAGGGCGAATGCCAGGGTTGAGGCAATGAATGCAAGAACGGTAGGGAACCAGACAAGGTTATTTGACCATTCACAAAATATTGCAATAAACCCTCCTTTTTCTCCAAAAGCCTCTTTACACCATGCATAGACCCCTCCACCTTTGTCAGACAGCATTGTTGCCAGTTCTGCCCCGGCAAGAGACAGGGGGATCAGGAACAGGACGGTTCCGATAATATACCAGCCGATACATTGCCATCCGAACATTGCCATGGATGGAAAATTCCTGATGGATAGTACCGCGGCGACGTTTATCATCGCCAGTGCGAATATCCCGAGCACTTTTGGAGGCGTCAGGACTGCTTTTTTCGGTGCTGCTGTTTCGTCGCTCACTTATCGTCCCTCCTTAATACAATACATCATATACTCACCTTTGATATTTTCAACCCCGTGTGTATCATGTTCAAAGCCAGGGAACTGTTTATCGAAGTCCTGCATCGATTTCAGGTACTGAAGCAGGGGCTCTTTTAGTTTCCCTGTCCTCTCCCCTGGAGCCAGGAGCGGGATTCCGGGCGGGTACGGAACAATACCGGTTGCCACGATCCGGTCTCCGGCTTTTGAAACAGGGACCTGCTCCACATCCCCACGAACAAGTTTCTTAAATGCATCGGCATAACTCACGCCCGGTACCGGAAGTATCGAGAATGCTTCCTGCAGTAGTTCGCACATCTTGTGTTCTTTCTTGAATTTGTGCATCTCATCGGTCAGACGGGTAAGGGTCATTCCCCCATACCGTTCAGGGTATGCACCTGTAAGATCGGGGAAGATCTCCTCAAGAGGGGTTTTCTCGTCATAATGACGTTTGAACTCGAATAGCTCGGTTATCAGCGTCCCCCATTTACCCTTCGTGATACCCATTGAGAAGAGGAACAGGATGATGTAGTCACCTGATTTTTCGTTGACAATTCCCCTGGTATCAAGGAATTTGACCACTACTGCAGCCGGGATGCCCCATTTATCCAGGGATCCGTCATCATTTACTCCGGGCATCGTCACGGTGACTTTAATGGGATCGAGCATGCAGTAGTCATCGGGTAATTCCTTGAATCCATGCCATTTCTCTCCGGGGTGTAAAACCCAGCTGGACGGGTTGTCCCGCAGTGTTTCAATTGATGTATCCGCGAACAGGACTTTTTTCTTCGTTTTTGGATCGACGACTGTATCAGGCTGCCACATCCCGAACCACCAGTCTTTTTGTTTCCCGGTACCACAGACCTCACGATGGATACGTGCCATTGTACGCCGGAACCTGATTGCTTCTTCAATAGATTCCGTGGTAAGGACCCGGCCGGCAGCCCCGTCCATCATCTTAGATGAGACATCCAGTGATGCCATAATAGTATAAAGTGGAGAGGTGGAGCTGTGCATCATGAACCCCTCATTAAACCGGGAGTGTTCTATGGGGATCCGCCCGTTCCTGACGTGGACCATGGAAGCCTGCGACAGGGCAGCCAGGAGTTTATGGGTTGACTGTGTTGCAAAAACGGTAGGTCCTTTCGGATTTTTCGCACCATCCCGCATGGCAAACCGTTCGCGGTATAGCGGGTTAAACCTGGCATACCCGTACCAGGCCTCATCGAAATGGATACTGTCCACACTCTTCCCGAGGAGATCCTCAACCTGTTTTGCATGATAGCAGAGCCCGTCATAGGTTGAATTGGTAATAATCGCATGAACCGGTTTTTTGCTCTCAAGACCTTTCGCCGTCGGACACGCCTCGATCTTCGATTTGATCGCTTTAGGAGTCATCTCTTCAGGGGGGATCGGCCCGATGATCCCATAGCGGTTCCGTGTTGGTATCATGAAGACCGCTACTGAATGTGTCATTGTGAGGGCATGTTCTGCAGACTTGTGACAGTTACGATCAACAAGGACGACATCATCCTTTGTCACACGGCCGAAGAATACAATCTTGTTTGCCGTGGACGTACCATTTGTCACGAAATAGGTCATATCCGCACCGAAAACTTTCGCCGCATACCGCTCAGCCTCACCAAGTGGTCCCGAATGATCAAGCAGGGATCCCAGTTCCCCCACCGAAATCGAGAGATCTGACCTGAAGAGCTGTTCTCCGAAAAATTTGTAGAATAACCTTCCTGCCGGGGACTTGCGGAACGCCGTACCACCCGCATGGCCCGGAGTATGCCACGAGTACTCGAAGTCTTTGGAGAATTTTACGAGTGCACCAAAAAAAGGGGGCAAAAGGCTTGCTTTGTACCGGTTTGCTGCAGCAATGATTCGACCCGCAATAAATTCAGGGGTATCGTCCATAATATAGACATACTCATTGACCTCCCTGATCGTATCGACAGTCAGTGCACTTGGCGCCTCACCTGTAGGCTCAGCCATCAGGAATATCGGAATATCTTCGTTACGCTGACGGATCTCGTGGATCAGTTGCTTTGCATCGGCATTATTTTTCGATCCGGCGCCCCCGAGGGTCCAGCTGATCAGGACACAATCGACTTCAGGGAGGTTTGCATACGCAGACCTGGCATCTTCAAGCGATGCAATCGTGTAGACCTGGATGTCAAAATCAGCAAGCCCATCCACGATCCTTTTTATCGTACGCCCATGGGGGGTATCTTTACCAATTGCATCATCGATAATGACGACGACAAGCTTCTCTTCCGGGTTCATGTATCCCACCCTGGCTCATACGCTGGGAATTCACAATTCCATTTGGGGGATCCTTTTCGGGACCACCTGTTACGTGTCTTCAACGATACCACTCCTGACTAACTATATTTCGCAGGCCAGACGGGCACTACGTCTACTATATAAGCGGCAATGGGCGGACTATTTCACATTCCGGGAATTCTAACCAGGTGCTCCGACCTTACGGGGCCCTGGTAACGGTTTCGTCCGGCCGAATCCATTCCCACGCTACTGACGAGAAGAGCCTTTCATCACACCATATTTATAATTTGTTGTGGGAGATTCCCCTGATTAACAAAAGATGATAATGCAGATATTCCCGGGAGAGCGGGCAGACCAATTAACTAAACTACCGAATCGAGCACAATAGAGCCCGCATAGATGAGCATGGTAATGTGGAACAGAGGGAGTATCTTCAGGCAGGCATCGGGTGTCTTGTTTTTAATAATCCTCACATTTGCGATGGTGAGCAGGACTAAACCAAGGACAATCCCGGCCCGGGCAATCCA
>Ga0209668_10000125_pt1 | contig 31536 bp, 24 predicted proteins | sample FrelakmetPLP11PL_FD_187150 | JGI IMG/M metagenome (GOLD analysis project Ga0209668, IMG submission 187150) | Freshwater lake sediment microbial communities from the University of Notre Dame, USA, for methane emissions studies - PLP11 PL (SPAdes)... | ecosystem: Environmental > Aquatic >...
GCCCGATCCACCGCCCGATCCACCGCCCGATCCACCGCCCGATCCACCAACCGATCCACCGCCCGATCCACCGCCCGATCCACCGCCCGATCCACCAACCGTCTGCGCGTACCGGACACCCTATATCCCCCGCGCACCGGACACCGTATCGTCGGCAGTCTTCAGGTACCTGACACCGCATGCCGCGCATCTCCCTCGGTGAACTGCTGGTCTTCGTCGCCGCCCTCTTCGGGATGGCCCTGATCTTCCTGTTGATCCGCGGCAAGGTCCGCGACGACGAGTGAAGCGCAATGCGGACGCGTGACCGCATCCCCGCCCGGCCCTAGAGGCCAGCGCCGGCGGACGGAGCATCTGAGAGGACTTCCCCGCGGGCCGCACGGCAGCAATGGGCTGCCGTGTGCCATTTCATGTGCGGGGCCGCGCGAACCCCTGCACCCAGCGCACGAGCGGACGCTCGACGAGGCGGTAGAGCAGGAGCGAGCTGTAAACGCTCGCGAGGAAGGTCAGCACGAGCCAGGTCACCGGCCAGGCCTGCACCGGCGGGGGTAGCTTGGTCCAGAGCCAGCACAGCCCCCCCACCACGAAGCCGTGCCAGAGGTAGAGCGAGTAGGACGCATCGCCGTACTCGATCAGGAAGCGCGGCACGCGCATACCGCCCGCCTGCTCGCGCTGCGCCAGGGCGACGATCAGGAGCGCGCAGGCGATGCCGAAGGGCAGATGCCCCAGGGAGTACCAGTCGGTGTCGTAGAACTGCGTGTGCACCGCGGCGGCGCCGAGCGTCAGCAGGAGGATCAGGCCGATCACGAGCCAGCTGGTGCGCTGTGCTGTGCGGCTGCGGCGCAGCCAGACGCCAGCCAGGCAACCGAGTAAGAAGTGCAGGTTGAGTGAGCTGCCGAGGAATTCCAGCCACCACGGAGCGGCCGGGATGATCTGGGCGATGACGATCACGACCAGCCAGAGCGCTCCCAGGGCAATCAGTGCTCGGCGGCCGAGCCAGATGCCCAGACCGAAGAGCGCGTAAAACAGGATCTCGTGCCGCAGCGTCCAGGCGACCGCGATGACCGGGAAGTCGGGATGCGGCAGGAGCAGGTAGGACGTGATCAGGTTGGAGGGCTCTGTGCGTGCGTCGGGCGCGAGGGATGGCGCCACGAGCAGGAGAGCGAGCTTGAACGTGGTCAGCAGCGCAAGCAGCGGCCAGACGCGGGCGAAACGGCGCCAGAAGTAGGGCTTGGCGCGCTCCGGGACGCCGAGGTCATCGCCGTGGACGTGGACGATGATCCAGCCCGAGAGCACGAAGAACAGATCGACGCCGAGGTAGCCGTAGTGAAACCACTCCGGGGGCAGCGTGGGAAAGTTGCGCTGCTTGGCGTGGAAGTAGAGGTGCGTGAAGACGACTGCGCCAGCGGCGATGGCGCGCAGGGCCTGGAGGCTGTCGTAGCGCGCGCGGGGATGGTCCGCGGCGCCGCGTCCGCCGGCATCTGCTCCCGCTGGGCCACGTTCTCCCGCTCCCCCGTTCGGGACCGGGATCGCATGGACCTGCGCGGGGCGATCTGAGCTCACGGGCCCAGTTTGGACTTGCCGGCTTCGACGGGGAAGGCCAGCGAGCGGAAGAACGGATAGAGATCCGTCTCGCACGCCTTGGACCAGACCGCCACACAGTCATCCATTGTGTATTCGCGCAGCTCCTTGGGCACGAGCGCGCGCTTGGTGCGGAAGTACTTGGCGAGCGCGCCCGGGCCGTGACGGCGCTCGAGTTCCTCGAAGACGAAGTAGGACTTGCCCCAGACGAGGTCGCGGGGCGCATCTTCGGCGAGCGGATTGAGCTTGGTGAAGTCAGGATCGTGCCGGCGGCCGGCGGCGAGCTGGCGCTCGAGCTCCTGGCGGGCTTCCGGCATCTCGAGGCGCTGGCCGACGAGGATGCCGAGGTAGGTCGCGATCGGCTCGTTCCAGAGCGGTTCGGGATGCGGCAGGACCCAGGAATGCCCCGCCTCGTGCGAGATGAGCTCGACCATGGGGTAGCGCTGCTTGGGGTAATCGCCCCACCAGGCCGCGATCGCGATGCGCTCGCCGCTGGAGAAGCCGCCGCCGCCGGTCGGGAGGATCAGGAAGTTCTTGATCATGCCCGGCGCGGGTTCAACGCCGGTGAGGGCGACGAGGTGCGGGCGGACGAGCTCGTACTCGCGCACGATGGAGTCCGCGTAGGGCTGAGTGCCGTCGGTGTATTCGAGCGTCAGCGGGCCGAGCTCGCGCTTGTGCTCGGCGAAGGCGCCTTCGTGCGCGCGCTTGGGGTCGATCGGCTTGGTGACGGCGCTCTCGACGAGCAGGGGCGTGACCCACGCGGCGTTGATCGGGTCCTTGGCGTCGGGCTGATGGCCGAAGAGGCCGCGGCTGCCGAGGATCACGATGCCCTTGCCGAAAGAGCGGCGGGCGAGGATCGGTTCACTCTTGGCGTCGACGACGAGCGGGGTCCAGGCGAGGCCGATTTCGAACACGCGGCCGCCGCGGTATTCGATGCCTGCATCCGCCGGCTGGCCGACGGCAAAGCGTTCGGAGGAGGCGAAGCGGGCGGGCGCGGCGGCGCGCTGGGCGTCGAGGCGTGCGCCGAAGCGCGCGGCGAGCTCCGCGCCCGGCGGCATGGGATCGCCGCCGTCCGCCATGAGCAGCAGCGTGCCGCCGGCTTCAACGTACTGCACGACGTGGTCTAGCGATGCCTGGCTGTAGGGCACGTGCGGATCACCCTCGACCAGCACGAGGAGGTTGGTGTTGGAGAAATCGAAGCGGTGCAGGCTGCCCCAGTTCTGCACGGTGCGCGCGTGGCCCTTGAGGTACTGGGTGTGGAAGCGGCCGTCCATGTAGAAGCTGAACTCCTGACTGATGTCGGAGACGGCGTGAACGCGGACGGGCGGGCGTTCCTGAAGCGGAAGCAGGGCCAGCAGAAGGGCAGCGATCATCGCGGGAGTGTACGGTGTCAGGTACCTGATGCATACGGTGCCTGATGCATGGCGCTGCGGGGCAGTGACCATGCGGCGACGCTGCGGGAGCACAATCGCCTTCCTTTTTCGATTTCTGTACGGTGTCAGGTACCTGATGCATACCTCGTACGGTGCCAGGTACCTGATGCATGGCGCTGCGGAGCAGTGACCATGCAGTGACCATGCGGCGACGCTGCGGGAGCACAATCGCCTTCCTTTTTCGATTTCGTGCCGCGAGGCGTCCGCACCGCGAACGTCCATGAGGGTGGAAAGGAGGTTGGAAGCCAAGGGTGACAGGCGCGACACAAGGCTCGCACCGTGGCAGCTGGCATCAGGTGTGGCATGTCAGCAGTTCAGGGCGGGTTCTGTTCGAGAACCGGGCCGAAGCGCGCCTGTTCCTCAGCAGCCTGGCTGTGAGCGTGCGCAACGGCTGGCTGGAGGTGCACGGGTACTGCCTGCTGCGGACAGAGTTGCATCTGCTGGTGAAGACTCCCGCGGGGCTGCTGCCCGCGGCGATGAAGAGCGTGTGTCAGCGCCATGATCGCGCGTGCAAGCGCACGGGTACCGTCTTTCGCGAGCGTTGTCAGAGTCGGACGGTGGCAGATGCACAGGCGCGGGAGGATGTGTTGCGCTATCTGGAGAGCGCGCCACTGCATGCGCGTGTGGGCGTGGATCCGGGTCGCTATCCCTTCGCCAGCGGTTTCGTCCGCTGCGGCGGGGCCCGCCTGCCGCCGTGGTTGGCGAATGAATGGGTCGCCGCGGAGATCGGCGTGCGGCCCGGTGCTGCGGGCTTCGCAGCCGCCTACGCCAGCCGTTTTCTCGGTCAGGAAATGCACGCAGCCCGAGCGCGGATCGAGGCGGCGATGGACCACAAGCCGCGCGGCTGCGAAGTGGTGGAACACTTGAAGCGCGGCAACATCCCGCAGGTGACACAATGGCTGCTCTTGCGCGCGCGCTCCGTCCTGGATGATCCGAAGCTGCCGATGCTGTGCCGCACGGACGCCGTGGACGCCCTGGTGAATCGTCGCTATCCGCGCCGCGGGGGTGATCGCGAGCTGGTGCGGCTGGTTCTCCTGCGGGAGATGTGCGGGATGCCGTGGGAGCTGCTCGCGCAGTTCACCGCTCAGGAGCGCTGGTGCGTGGAGCGGCTGTACGGCGAACACCGCTGGCGAACGCAGGCCTATACGGGGCATGCCGATGGCATGGCACGCCTGGCTTGCGAACTGCCGCTCGACGCAAGCGCGGTGGCGTCCCTGCGCGAACCGTCGGATCTGATTCCGTGGGAACCGCCGCGACCGGCAGTTCCGCAGGACGCGCCGCAGATGCCGTGGCGAGCGCTGCGCAAACGGCGCTGATGTGGCGTCTGATACGGTGTCAGGTACGTGATGCACAATGGCCTGCTGCAACATCACCACACAGCCCGAAGCAGGATCTACGCGGCGGTTACCACGCTGCCTGCGCCATAGGCCTCTCCAGACTCCGCACGCGGACATTCTTCGCCTACGGATGCGAAGTGAATGTCAAGTTGATCGCGCGCTTTTGCCACGCACTCCGTCTCTGGATGTGGAGGAAACATGGGAAGACTGAATCGGGCAGACACTCCTGGGAGCTGGCACCATGTCATGAATCGGGGCATCGCTCGACGAACCGTTTTCGAAAACCGAGTTGATGCGAGATTTTTCATGGCCTGCATGGCTCGGGCTGTTCGGCGTGGACTGATAGAGGTCCATGCCTACTGCCTGATGACCACACACTTCCATCTACTGGTCCGATCTCCACAAGGCCAACTCGGCACAGCCATGAAAGCCATCACGAATCCATACGTCCGATGGTTCAATCGCACGCGCAAGCGTGACGGACCGCTGTTCCGTGGGCGCTATACGTCATTTCTCATTGATGACCTTGAGTACCAGCGGACAGTCATCAAGTACATTGACTCAAACCCGGTTTCAGCGCGTGTGCTCTCAAGTGCTGACGAGTATCCCTATGGCAGTGCCGGTCAGCATTGCGGGATCCGCCGAAAACCCTTATGGCTTTCCTCGGACTGGATTGCTCAGGACCTTGGCGTGGAGGCAACTAGCGTTCGGTTCGGCCCACTGTACCGCAGTCGATACATGAGCGAATCACCGCGGTCCGTTGGTGAACGCATCGGCCATCGCCAGCAGCTGGCGCTGCGTGGCAGAGAGAGGCTGCAGGACCTCGTCCATCACAACCCGTCATCCGTCGTGAATTGGATGCGCAACAAGGCTCTGCTGGCAGATGGCGGCACGGTTGGATTGATGCTGTTCTCACCAGATTGCGTGGATGCAACATGTTCTCGCTTCTCGACGCGGGACTTTTCGAAGGTGACTGGAAATGGCCAAGACCATGAATGGGCGCTTTGCATCCGAATCGGCCTACTTCGCGGATTGAGCGGTCTCTCCTGGCAGGCGATCGGGGCGCGTGTTCGCAGGTCGCGCCTGACCACATCTGCTCACTACAGGCGGCACACAGAGCTGCTGAACAGCAACTCGGATTATGCGCTCAGGGTAGAGGCGCTGGTTCGCTCCATTGCAAGCAGTACCCCGGCCGAAGGGCGACCGGTAGATATCGTGAAAGCGGAACACTCGCAGGAGCAGACCACGGGCATGTGGGACACGGAAGCCCTTCCGATTCCATGACCTGCGCAGTGCGACCTCATCTGCTGAGGTACAGGATCAGCAGTCATCATCTGACTGATACCGCATCAGTATCAGTCATCGCATGACAGCGCATCGACCGCATCTGACACCGTATTGCGACAACGTGTCAGCAAGCAGGATGATTAGTCATCACGTACCTGGCACCGTATCGGTGGCGAGCGCTGCGCGAACGGCGCTGATGTGGCGTCAGTCGCGCCGCACGGCCGCCAGAATGCAGCGCGTCGCGTAGCTCTTGTTGAGCGTGTAGAAGTGCAGGCCCGGTGCGCCGCGCTCGAGCAGATTGCGGCATTGGCGGATGGCGTGCTCGATGCCGGTCGCCATGACGAGCGCCGGATCCTCGCGCACGCGCGAAAGGCGGGAGGAAAGCTCCTTGGGAATCGAAGCGCCGCACAGCTGCGTGAAGCGCTCGACCTGCGCGACATTCGTGATCGGCATGATGCCCGGCAGGATGGGCACCGTGATGCCCGCCGCTCGCGCGCGTGCCACGAAGTCGAAGTAGAGCTGGTTGTCGAAGAAGAGCTGGGTGATCAGGAAGGACGCGCCCTTGTCGACCTTGAGGCGGGTGTAGGCGAGGTCGAGATCGGCGCTGCGCGACTCGATGTGGGTTTCGGGATAGCAGGCGCCGCCGACATCGAAGCTCCAGCGGCTCTGCAGGAACTCGATCAGATCGCTGGCGTGGGCGAAGCCGAATTCCTGGCGCGTCGGCGGTGCATCCTTGGGTGCGTCGCCGCGCAGCGCGAGGATGTTGCGGATGCCGCTGTCGGCGAGACGCTGCGCCACGGCGGCCGTTTCCTCGCGAGTGGCGCCCACGCAGGTGAGGTGCGCCATGGTGCGGATGCCCAGACGCGACTGGATGCTGGTGACGACATCGAGCGTGCGCTCGCGCGTTCCGCCGCCCGCGCCGTAGGTCACGGAGACGAAGTCGGGCTTCCAGACCTCGTTGAGGTCCGCGACGGTGTTCATCAGCGTGTGCGCGCCCTCATCCGTCTTGGGCGGGAAGAACTCGAAGCTGAACACGGGCCAGCCGCGGCCGAAGACTTCGCGTACTCTCACAGATCCTCCCGGATGAGCTCGAAGCGCTTGCGGAAATCATCAGAGATGGGCAAGGGCTTCATCGTGTCGAGGTTGACGCAGGTCGTGACCATGCGGGCATCGACACAGAGCTCATCGCCCAGCGAGATGCGGTAGCGCAGGCCGATGGAAGTGTTGCCGAGTCGGTAGCAGGTCACGCGCACGACCGGCCGATCGCCGAAGCGCAGCGGATGCTTGAAGTCGACCTCGGAGTGCACCAGCGGAAATCCGGTCTTCTGCTCGCACAGGAGGCGGTAGTAAGGCACGCCGACATGGCGCTCCCACAGCTCCTCGAAGACATCGTGGATGTAGTCGTAGATGCGGGGGAAGTAGGCGATCCCCGCCGGGTCGACATGCCCGAAGCGCACCTGAATCACGGTCGTGAAGGAATGGGTCGGCACAGGAGTTTTCAGGATAGCGGCTGGAACAGTCGGGGCCAGTTCTCGCGCGCCAGTCGCACGACCTGCTCGCCGAGGATCTCATAGAGCCGCTCCCCCTCCTCGCGGCTCGAGCGGGCGGGCTCGCCGCAGTAGGCCTGATCGGCTCCGGCTTCGCGGAAGGTCTTCACGCCCTGCTGCATCTTCTGCATCAGGTCGATCTGCACGGCCGGCAGGGCCGCGTGGGGGCGCACCGACTCGGGATCCGCGGCCAGAACGAGGCTCGTCTCGTAGCTTCCGGCATGGCAGTCGCCGCTCTGGAACTCCGCGCCCAGCTCGGCCGCAAGCTTGCGGCGCGTGACATCGGCGAAGATCGCATGCAGTCTGTCCTTGTCCGGTTCCGACCAATCGAGCAGCGCATTGCGCAGGACGCGCACATTGTCGGGCTCGAGGTGCGCGTTGAGCAGCACCAGATGCCGCACGCCCTCGTAATCGAGCGCGCTGAGGATGTCCTCGAGCAGCGCGAACAGCGACCCGGCGCGGATCGAGATGCGTCCCTTGAAGCCGTGCGTGTAGTTGGTGATGCCGTAGGAAAGCGGCGGCATCACGAGCGTGCGGATGCCCAGCGCCTCCAGCTTGCGGCTTGCGACCCGCGCCTGCGCCAGCGCAATGGTGACATCGGTGTCCAGAGGCAGGTGCGGACCGTGCGGCTCGGTCGCTCCGCAGGGCAACAGGGCGATGGTGCCCGCACGGAAATACTCGACGGCCTGCGGGGAGGTCAGCTTGGCAAGTTCAGTCACGCGCGGGAGAGGATACTAAAGCTGCGCCTTGAGTTCCTTGCGGGAAACCTTGCCGCGGTCATTCTTGGGCAGGCTCTCGCGCCATTCGAACCAGCGCGGGTACTTGTGCGGCGTCAGGCGCGATTGGATGTGCGCTTTCAGTTCCGCGGCGAGCTGATCGCTGCCCTGATAACCCGGCTTGAGCACGACGAAGGCGTGCGGCTTGATCAGCCGGTCCTCGTCCTCGCGGCCGATCACGCAGATTTCGGCGACGGCCGGGTGCTCGAGCAGCACATTCTCGATCTCCAGCGGCGAGACCCAGATGCCGCTGACCTTGAGCAGGTCGTCATCGCGGCCTTCGTACCAGTAGTAACCGCCCGCATCGCGGCGGAAGATGTCGGCGGTCGTGCACCACTCCCCCTGAAAGGTCGCACGCGACTTGGGCTTGTCGCCCCAGTAGCACAGCGCGGTGGATCCGCCGCGGATGCGCAATCGGCCGGGCTCGCCGTCCGGCACGGGCCGGCCCGCCGGATCGACGATCTGCGCCTCGTAGCCGGGCACGATGCGTCCGAGGCTCCCGAGCTTCACATCGCCGGGACGATTGGAGATGTAGATGTGGAACATCTCGGCTGAGCCGATGCCGTCGAGGATCTCCACGCCCGTGCGCGCCTTCCACTCCTCGTAGAGTCGCGCCGGCAGTGCTTCACCCGCCGAGAGGCAGATGCGCAGGCTGGAGAGGTCCGCGCTGGCGATGCGGGGCGAGCGCAGCATGTTGTTGATCATGGTGGGCACATGCGTCAGGAAGGTCGGACGGAAGCGTTCGATCTGATCGAAGAGCTCGTCCGCTGTCGCGCGGCCGGGGAAAAGCACCACGCTGGCGCCCACGCGGAACGGGAACATCAGGTTGGTTCCGGTTGCATAGCCGAAGAACAGCTTGGGCACGGAGAGGCACACATCGCTTTCGCGATAGCCGGCGACCTGCAGCGCGTAGGTCTCCGTGTTGTAGGCGAAATCGGCGTGCGTGTGCACGCAGGCCTTGGGCAGGCCCGTGGAGCCGGAAGTGAACAGCCAGCCCGCGAGATCATCCGGTCCGGTGGGTTCGAGTGCGGCGAGCGCGGAGTCGGGATCTTCCGCGCCCAGCGCCTCTTCGTAGGCCAGGAATCCGCCTGCATCGGGACCGACGACGAGCGCCGTAACGGGCAAGCGTGCTGCGCGCAGCGCGGGCGCGATCTCCGGCAGGCAGTCGCTGTGCGTGATCACCACGCGGCACTTGGTGTAGGCGAGATAGTTCTGAAAAGCCTCGCGATGGTTGAGCGGGCTCACCATCGCGAAGACGGCGCCCGCACGCAGAATGCCGAACCAGCTCTCGGCGTACTCGGGAATGTCGGGCAGCGCCAGCAGGACGCGCTCCTCGGGCCGCACGCCCAGACGCCGCAGCACCGCCGCCACCTGACGCGCACGCGCGCTCAACTGCGCATAAGTCGCGCTGCGATCGCCGCAGCGGATCGCGACCTTTCCACCGCGCCCCTCGCGCAGGTTGCGGTCGAGATAGTAATCACACAGGTTGAAGCGCTCCGGAAGCGGAGCGACGGCCGAATAGAGCTCTTCGCCGGCACTCACGGGAACTTCAGCGCTGCCAGATGCTTGCGGAACTCCTCGGCGGAGGCGAAGCGCTGCTCCACCTTCGCCATCAGGCCGCCCATGATGACCTCCTCCAGTTCCTGCGGCACATCCACCTTGGGTGCACGCATCTTCATGGAGGGCGGACGCGGTTCGAGCTTGGCCTGGAAGACCTCGATGAAGCTCTTGCCCTTCCACGGGATCACCCCGCAGGCGAGCTCGTAGAGCACCGTCGCCACGTTGTAGATGTCGGAGGAAACGTTGGGCGACTCGCCGCCGAACTGCTCGATCGGCGCGTAGAACGGCGTGCCGATCAGCGCCGTCTTGTCGCCCAGATGCTTGGCCGTCCACAGGCCCGGCGTGATGCCCCCGTCGACGAGCTGCACATGCGGCTTCTTGAGCATCTCGAGGTGGATCGTGTGCGGCTTGATGTCGCCGTGCACGAGCCCCGCGCCATGAATCGCATCGAGTCCGTCGAGCAGCTGCTTGCCGATCTCGACCACATCGTGCGGAGTGGTCACCGCGTGCGCGCGCTGCCACATGCGCAGCGACTCGCCCTTGGGCATGTCCGTGACCAGCAGCACCGAACCATCGTCGAGGCTGTGCACATCGCGGACGGCCACCACGTGCTTGTCATGCACGCGCGACCACTGCCGGAGGCTGCCGGCGAACTCGAGCGCCTGCGCCTGTTTCTCGAACAGGCCGGCGGGGAAGACCTGCAGCTCCCCGGGCCCGCCGCCCTTGAGGTCGTCCACCTCGAAGGTCGTCGACATGCCGCCGTGGCGATGGCTGCGGCGGATCGTGTACTGCCCCAGCAGGGTCTTGCCGGGAACCAGATCAAACAGGCTGAGCGCGTGGGGGACCATGCGCGGGATTCTAGCGTCCGCGCGGCCTCAGACGCGCTAGTAGGCCGCCTTCTGGTTGAGATGGTCCTTCCACTTGCCCTTGTTGCGCAGCTCGACCAGCAGCTCCACGAACTCGCTGAGTTCGTCTTCGAGCGTGTAGAAGTGCGGGCTGACGCGGATGCCGGCCTTCGGCCGGTGATCGACCAGCACGCCGCGCGCCTCCAGAGCGCGCACGAAGGCCGGACCGTCCTCATCCGGACGCAGCCCCACCGTCAGCGTGCCGCCGCGCCGCTCCGGATCCTTCGGGCTGTTGACCGTGAAGCCGGCCGCGAGCACATCCTCGCGCAGTTTCGTCGTGAGCTTCTGCGAGTACGCACGGATCGCCTTGACACCGGCCTCATGCACGGCTTCGTAGCCAGCCGTCGCCGCCATGAAGCTCGGCACGGCCGGGGAACCGTTGAGCATGCGACGAATGCCCTTCGCATAGCGCTGCGGACCCGTTTCGAAGGCGAAGGGAGCGGCGTGCGCGGCCCAGCCCGTGATCTTCGGCTCCAGAGAATCGACCAGATCCGGCCGCACATAGAGGTAGCCGGCACCCGGACCGCCGCACAACCACTTCACGGAACCGCCGCAGACCATGTCGACGCCCAGCTCCTGCACGTCGAAGGGCACCGTGCCCAGCGACTGGTACGCGTCCAGCAGCACCAAGGCCCCGACCTTGTGCGCCTTCTCGATCACCGCTTTGGCATCGACCAGATAGTGGCTCTTGAAGCACACATGGCTGATCGGAACGATCTTCGTCTCTTCGTCAATCGCATCCAGCAGACGCTGCATGTCGACTTCGATGCCGTCGGTCGGGACCACTTCGATGCGGGCACCCAGCTTGCGGAAGCCCTCCCACACGTACATGTTCGTGGGGAACTCCTGGTCCGTGTACACGACCTTGTTGCGAGGTCCGGAGAAGTCCAGACACGTCGCGATGACGCTCGTGATCAGCGAGACGTTCTGATGCATCACGACGCTGTCCTTGGGAGCGTTCATCAGGCGTCCCAGCACATTGCCCGCGATCACGGGCATCTCCCACCAGCCCTCGGCCCAGGCGCGCACTCCGCGCGTGGCCCAGGTCTCGGTGAATTCGCGCAGCTTGTCCGCCGCCGCGCTCGGCATCGCACCGAGACTGTGGTTGACGAGGTACGTCGTCGTATCCGTGATCGGGAACAGCGGGCGCCAGCGTTCGGGATCGATCTGCATTGCGGGCGAAGAGGATACCCGTTTCAGGGTCGAAACTCCCCCACCCGCGACAAATCCCGCATCGCCGCCTAGGGCGCCACCGTGAACCAGACCGCGTTGGTGAAGACACCCCCGATCATGCTCGAGGGATCGCGCACCCAGACCTGCGCCCAGACACCCTCGCCGCCGAGGAACGGAGCGCCCAGCGCCTGCGGATTGGCGGCGATGAACTCGTTCCAGTCCAGTGTCACCTTGCCGTTGCACAGACCGGCCGTGCCGACCGTCGGCAGCACGCGCGTGCGCTGCAGCGGCGGCCGCACGCAGCGCACCGAATCGCTCGAGCCGAAGGGCGCGACCATCGGCCCGCTGACGCCGTAGTGCACGATCGCCACAGACTGACCCTGCACGCCGCTGGCGACCAGCGAGAAGCCTGCACCGGCGTTGGCATCCGGAACACCGAAGCCCGCGAGCGTTCCGGAGCAGCCGAGCGAGTTGGAACCGGAGATGCAGTAGCTGCCGATCGTGGGCTGAGTCCCCGTCCAGTCCCGCAGGAACAACTCGCTGTTGGGACCGGAAAGATCCGGCACGACCAGATTGGTTGCGTTGCTGCGGAACATCACGATCGTTCCGGCAGCGTTCATGGAGCTGAGTTCGTTGACGCCGACTCCTTGCGCTCCGGTGTTCGACTGCGAGACGAGCTCGACGACGCCCGTCTGAATATCACGGCGGAAGACATCGTAGTGGCCCGCATCTCCCGGCACGATGTCGTTCGATTCGCTGGTGAACACGGCATACCTGCCGTCCGCGCTGATCGATCCGCCGCCGCCGAAGGCCGGCACGCCGCCATCCCATCGGCGGCTTGCCAGTTGAAGCGCGCCCGTCGTCATGTCACGCATGTACAGATCGCCGCTGTTGTTGGAATCATCGGGAACGAGTCCATCGGAACCTGCCGTGAATCCGACCCAGCGACCGTCATCGGTGATGCTCGGCCCGCTCGCTCCGAACGCGAGACCCAGCGCATCCCGCGAAACCAGCACCGTGGTACCCAGCACCAGATCGCGCAGGTAGACATCGGAGCTGTCGTTCGTATCCGCGGGCTGAATGAGGTTGTCCTCGGTTTCGAACGCGACATAGCGTCCATCCGGAGTGATCGCGGCACCGCCCAACATGCCTTGATTGGGTACGCCGGTGTCCGAGACGCTGACACGTTGGATCGAGCCGGATTGCCGGTCCAGGACATGGATCTGAGGATGCGCCGGTGCGGGACCAGGCAGAATGTTGCTGGCTGTGCTGGAGAAGACGATCCAGCGGCCATCCGGTGTCATCCCCATGGCCGCCGTCTCCCCATCGAGCGGCAGTCCATCAGCGCTCGGCGGAATCGTCACCGTCGTTCCGAGCAGGCGGTCGCGCAGAAAGCAGTCATACATTCCCGGCGATCCACCCGGCGCCAGGTTTTCCGCATCGGAAGAGAACAGCACCCAGCGGCCGTCCGCGGAGATCGGACCGGGATTGCACGAACCCTGCACCTCGGCGCCGGTGCTGCTGACGCTGATCCGCTCCGTGGTTCCGGCCCAGCGATCGATCAGGAACACATCTTCTGAGTTGTTGTGATCGCCGCGCACAAGGTTGTCCGCCGGCGTGCTGAAGACGATCCATCGACCGTCCGGGCTGATCGATCCGCAACACAGGTACGAATTGGCCTGCGCGCCGTTGAAACCGCGCGCAGCGACAGTGGTGATGGCTTGTTGAGCCGTAACGCTCGAGCTGGCGAGCATGAGAGTGAGCATGGCGAGTCGCATGCCTGCGAGGTTCCGGGAAATCCCGCCCCTGAGCGATACGCCCCGGGCCGTAGCACGCCCGCTCTGCAGGGAGTAGCCTGCCGCCATGCGTCTCGTGAGTTTCAGCCTCTTCCTTCTGTTCGGCTGCGCGCCCACCCTTGCCCAGCTGCGCGCGCCGATTCGCGGCGATCACTACGAGATCCTCTCGGAGGGCGAGCCGGCGGAAGCGCAGGAATGGCTGCGGGTGCTGGAAGCGGCCTGGCCGCAGTTCGTCGCGTATTTCGGAGCGGAACCACGGCTCAAGCCCGAAGAGCGCATGCAAGTGCTGCTGTACAACACGCAGGCGGCCTACAAGGCGGGCTGCGAGTCGGATGGCGTCGGCGACCCCGGCGGCGGCGGCGGACTCTACGCGTTCAAGACCAGCAAGGCGTACTTCTTCCGCCAGCCCAGCGCCTACTACACGCGCGCGCTGATGATCCACGAGTGCGCGCACCAGTTTCACCACCGCATCCACGGCAATCGGGAGATGGCGGGCTGGTACGTCGAGGGCGTGGCCGAGGATCTCGCGCAGCACACCTGGGATGGCGAGCGGCTGCAGACGGCGATTGTTGCGCCGATCTCGCTGGAGAATTATCCGGCGCAGGCGCTGGAGCTGGTCTCGAAGCCGGAATTCGATCTCAACAAGTGGAAGGACGATGGCGGCGGCATCGAGCGCCCCGTGGGCATGCACATGGTGCGTCTGCTGCGCACGCACAAGAGCTACGCCAAGCGCTTTGCGAACGCGCGCAAGCGCCTCGATGACGGCCAGCGCATTCAGAAGGCGGAGTGGGTGGCGAGCTTCGGAGCCGCGGACAAGCTCGCATCCGAACTCAGGCGCCTGATTGCGGACAACCAGCAACCGTTTCTCGTCAGCTTCGTCGACTGGGACTCGCGACGGGTGGATCGGGTCGAAAACAGACCGGTTTTCGAGCTGCGGGGCACGGCTCCGACCGTGGTTTCCGCCGCGCGCACGCGCATGCAGGCGCAATGGCTGGAATTCGAGGTCGGTTTTCCCGCACAGGGCGGCCGCGTCGGCGCCCAGCTCGACTGGCTCGCCACGAACGATCACACGGTGCTGCTGATCAACGGCGCAGGAACCGGCTTCGTGCAGCGCATGACGCCGGACAAGGGCTGGGTCAACCTGATGAATGTCTTCACGATTCCCGCCAAGGACGGCCAGCAGGGCTTCGGGACGCGCACCGTGCGCCTGGAGCGCGCGGTGGCGGAGGATGGCTCGCTTGTGGCCGTCATCCTGCTCGACGGGGCGGAGCTGCGGCGCGTTCAGGTGCGCAACACGCACTTCGGACCGGCCTTCGACAGCGGCGTCTTCGACTTCAGGAAGCTGAGCTTCGAAGTATCCGGGACCTAGCGCGGTCCTCAGCGCACGGAAGCTTCGCCGCCGGTGTCGATCGTGTCGAGGAAGCTCTGCTTCCGCTTCTCGCCGGACTTGCCGAAGATGTTGCGCACGTTCTTCAGGCCCAGCTTGAAGTCATCGAGCATGCCGTAGCCCGAGACCACCGCATGCTGGTACCAGAGGAAGGACAGCAGCGTGAAGTCGAAGGCCGGGTTGCGCGGCAGCTTGATCAGCTGGCGCACGATCGTTTCGCCGCCCGGCACATAAACCGCGACATTGAACAGCTTCTGCAGATTGACGACCTCGCGCACGTCCGCGCGCTTCATCATCGAGTCGTTCTGGATCGAGGGACCGATGTCCTTCTGCTCGTCGACGCGTCCGAGCTTGAAGTCCTCCTGCCCGAGCACCGTGGAGCGGAACGGGCGGTAGATCAGCACCGTGCAGCCGTTGGGCTTGATGCGCTTGTTGACGCGCGCGGTCTCGAACATGTCCTCGAGCGTCTCCGCCGGCGAACCCATGATGTTGTTCGTGCGGTAGGTGATCTTGTGCTTGCGCAGGAGCTTCGGGATCGAATAGACGATGTCGTCGGTGTAGCCCTTCTTGTAGATCTCCAGGCGCACCTTCTCGCTGCCGGACTCCAGGCCGAACTGCACGGAAACGCAGCCCGCCTGCTTGAGCGCGATGATGTCGCTCTCGCGCAGGTAGTTGATGTTGATGTTGCAGGCGAAGGGCAGGCCGACGCGCTTGGGCCACTTCTCCGCGAATTCCTCGATCCAGCCGCGCGTCATGTTGAGCGCCGCATCGCCGAAGTTGACCATGCGGAAGCCCGGATAGCGCGCGATGATGTCGTTCATCTCCTCGCAGACGTAGTCGACGGACTTCTGCCGGTTGAACTTCTCACCGCGGCGGCCGGAGACCCAGTCCTTCTTCATCAGGCCGACGCTGCAATAGGTGCAGGAGTTCTGGCAGCCGCGGCTGACGTGCACCTGCATCACGCGCTTGCCGCGCAGGAAGGGGTACTTGTAGAAGACGTCAACATCCGGGAACGGCAGCGAGTCGAGGTCGTGGATCACCGGCCGGATCGGATTCTGGACCGGCTTGCCGTCATCGCCCAGCCAGCCGACATTCGGGATCTCGCGAATCGAACGGCCTGCTTCCCAGGCATGGACCAGATCGAGGATGGCGTACTCGGCCTCACCCTTGGTCGTCGCGTCGACAACATCGGTGTGCAGCAGCGGCTCGAGATCGTGGCTGGGATGCGGACCGCCCATCACGACCTTGAGGTGCTTGAGCTCCTGCTTCCAGCGGCGGATGTAGCCGTAGGCCCAGGCCTCCTGACCGGTGGTGGCATAGATGCCGACCACATCCGGCTTCCAGTCGAGCACGGCCTGGTAGTAGTCCTTCTCCTCGGAGTGGACGAAGCAGTCCGCCTGGTGACCGTGCTTCTTCAGGATCGAGGAGAGCACCTTGATGCCCTCGAACTCGTGGCAGGTGGTGACGATGAAGGCGACGCGGGCCATGGGTTGAGACTCGGAGGGCTGGAGGTATCGGCGACTCTGCCGTGCACGGTAGAGCATACCTCCTGATAAGCCCCAACAGGGGGACGGACCGGCCTCCGGGAGGGTTCCCTGCGGGCCTTGAGCCTTTTTCGACCCTTCCCGCGAGGGTCAGATCCCGCGTAGCATGGTTTCGTCATGCGCACGGCGCTCGTCCAGACCTACCACCCCTACACGCAGTTCACCCATGTACACCCTCTGGGGATCATGATGATCGCGGCCGTGGCGCGGCAGGAGGGCTTCCCGGACATGCACATCCTCGACATGAAGGTCGAGGACTGGATGCCCGAGCGCTGCGTGGACGAGCTCGTCAAGCTGGCCCCCGCCGTGGTCGGCCTTTCGGCCATGACCTACGAGGCGGGCTGCCTGCATGAGGTCGCGAAGCTCCTGAAGCAGCGCCTGCCGGACACGATCGTGGTCGCTGGCGGCCCCCACCCCAGCGTCGCGGCCGAGGATGTCCTGAAGGATCCGGCGGTCGACTTCGTCGTGCGCGGCGAGGGCGAGTTCACCTTCGCCGAGCTGCTGAAGGGCCTCGAGCAGGGCCGCACTGACTGGAGCGAGTGCATGGGCCTTTCCTGGCGCATGGACGGGGTCGTGACCCACAACCCCGACCGTCCGCCGCCGCAGAAGCTCGATGAGATGCCCTTCCCGGCCTGGGATCTGATCGACCACGCCAAGTACCACAAGGTGCCGCGCGGCGGCGTGATCTATGCGCACAAGGAGTTCGCGACGATGTTTTCATCGCGCGCATGCCCCTGGCGCTGCACCTACTGCCACAACTCCTACGGCAAGGTGTTCCGCGAGCGCTCCGCCGAGCACGTGCTGGCCGAGATCGACCTGCTCGTCACGAAATACGGCGTGAAGGAGCTCGTCTTCATGGACGACATCTTCAACTTCCGCCCGGCTCGCGCCAAAGCCATCGCTCAAGGCATCATCGACCGCGGCTACAAGCTCGCGCTGACCTTCCCCAACGGCTTCCGCGGCGACATCCTCGATGAGGAACTCGTCGTGCTGCTCAAGAAGGCGGGCATGTACCGCTGCATGGTGGCGGTAGAAAGCGCCTCGCCCCGCCTGCAGAAGGTGATGCAGAAGAATCTCAAGATCGACAAGGTCCGCAAAATCGTCGACTTCATCGCCAGCCAGGGCGTCATGGTGCACGGCGCGTTCATGCTCGGTTTCCCCAGCGAAACCGAGGAGGAGATGAACGAGACCATCGAGTGGGCAGCGACTTCGAGCTTCCACACGGCGGCGTTCTTCCGCGTGATCCCGTTCAAGGGCACCAAGCTCTTCAGCCAGGTCGAGGAAGCGGGTCATCCGCTGCCGACCGACTGGTCGGCGTACGAGCCGTACAAGAGCGAGATCAACCTCTCGGCCGTGCCGGAGGAGCGCATCTTCGAACTGCGCAAGAAGGCCTACCGCAGGTTCTATTGGAACCCCAAGCGGCTGTATCGGATCTTCAGCCTGATCCCGCAGAAGCGGAACATGATCCCCTATTTGACGCTATTGTTCGCACGCCGCGCGTACGCGAGGTAGGCGCCATGCTCCACGGGCGGACAGCGCGCTGGCTTGGGTCTTGGCCCACGCTTGTTGGCTTGTCGCTGTAGAAGCTCAGTGCATCGCCGACGCTCCAGCAGGCTGGAGCTGCTGTCCAGCCCCCACCAAAGGACTTGTCGAGTACGATTTTTGGAGCCTCGGTTTTTGACAGCGAAGACGGCCTTTTTCAAATCAGAGCGATCTACGACTCTCAGGTTCCATAAATCGTCATCAACACCGGGTATCGGAGTCCTACGGGGTATCGGAAGCAGTATTCGACGATCAAGACCTCCTTCTGGCCAACTTGCGTGGGGCCGATCTCCAACGGCGTTGTCCTCGTTGCTGGCAAGAATCGTCGTACAGGAGCGACGATCATCGAGGTTTGGACGCTCAATCCTCCCTCGCTCTCTCCTGCAAGTGCTCCGGGCACACCACCGACGCTGATCCCCGGATCAGTAGCCGACATCAACCCGGTCTACAGCGGCAATGAAGCGGGCAAGCTCGTCGTCCGCAAGGCCATGCGTCATCGTGGCGTGCCAGGCGGTGCCATCATCCAATTCGATGACTCGCGCGACATCTACGCCCTGAACACGGCGACAGCCGCGATGACGCCGATTGCCAGCCCCGATGCGACTCGTGCGGCCAGCTTGGGGTGCTTGCATGCGCCTCCTTTATCCCAGGCGGATCGAGCAGGCTCCGGCGAGCTCGTCCAAGGCGGCTATGTCTACGAATTCGGCGTCAGCGGATTGTCTAGGGAGACGCCTTCGATACTCCACTTCCTCGACAGCGTCAAGAACGGGACGATCGAAGGGGTGCAAACGCTCAGCGCCCAACAGTGGACCGCGGCGGGATACGCCAACTCTTCCGCCTGGGTCCAGCACGACTTCTAGCGCTGCGCGCGGGCCACAAGAGTTTCCAAAAGTACGAAAGGTCTCCTGGCCGTACTTGGTGCAGGAGCAAATGGTTCTAGTTTCATCGGAGCACTCCACAAAGGGTATTGACCATCAGACGGGGGGGGGAGTAATTTGAAGAATACGCCGCGGGATGGGGGGTCCGGACCGGTTACATGGGTAATGCTCGGTGCCTCGAACCTCGCTCTGGCAGCAATCCTCCTTCTCTTTTAGCAACGGAGACTCTGGTCATGATCGCGATCCCAACCACCATCGCCGCGTCCCTTCTTCTTGCTTCTATGCTGGGCAGGCCTGCGCCAACTGCAGTAGTGGCCGCCGACTGCCGGATGACGGTTTGGATCGTGTCAGAGGAGCCTAATGAACTATATGGGATGGCCTGTGTCGGCAATTGCGCAGACCAGGGAGATACCTGCGAAATAAAGGTAGTAACTCAGGGGCCGACGACATACCACTATTGCAAGTGCACCCAAGCGGGTACACCGACGGAGCCGGATTCAACGGCTTGCACCACGGTTGTTACTCTGACCGGAGACGACTGGAGTCACTACTGCTACAACCAAGCCTGTTCGGAAACCTGCGTCAGCTATGGGGTCCGTTGGGAACACACAACCCCATGCGTGTGCCAATGACTTGGACAATGGACCAGGAGCTGCCACCCGACGCAGCTCGATCCAACTTGCAACCGAGCTTAGGTAGGCCAACATGAGAGCATCTCGACTCTACCTGGGCGCACTTACTGTCTTGTTGGGAACAATCCTTATCTGGTGGTTTCTGCGCGACGCTCCCGCTGGGAGCGTGAAACCGCCCCAGCGCACCCCGCTGCCTGAGTCGGCGAAAGCGGCAACGCCAACTTCTCCCACTCCATCCATGAGCGTGCAAGCGGGCGATTTCATTCCGCGCGAAAGCGCCAACCGCGCTTCACACCGCACCATCGAAGTACGGAGCACGGATGGCCGCCCTATCGAGCGTGCGGAGATCTTCCTCACGGGACAGATCGGGCCAACCGTTCGGAAGGCGGACCGTCAGGCACTCGGAACGACGAACGCAGTTGGTCAATTGCTCGTCGATACAGAGGCGACGAGCTTGCCTCCCTCCTCCTTTGTCGCTGCGCGAGCTAAGGGTTACCTGCCCAGCTATGTTTCCCTACAAGCCGTCGGAGATGAAGCGGTCCGCTTGGTCTTAGCGCCGGAGTTTCGGCAACGCTTCCGCTGCGTGGATCTAGAAGGGGAGCCAGTGCCCGGTGTCGCGGTCATGCTGTCGCGCAAAGGAGTCCCCAGGGATCTTGCAGTCGACGGACTCGATGCCGAGGAGGAGTCGGGCTTTGACCCGATCGACGCCACACTTACCGGGGAATCGGACGCGTCAGGTCTGGTCGAGATCGGTGAATTGCGTGGGGGCGCGTACAGGCTCAGCATTCGGAGTGAATACTACGAACGCGTGGTGCCAGAGGGTGCCCCTCCCAACATCGAGATCTCCGAGTCGACCCACGAGATACTGCTCTCGCCCTTGCTCTGCGCCGTCGTGCAGGTCGTTGGGGACGAGATGTACACACATGCCGTGACCACCAGCGCCGAGCTTTGGCTGTCGTACTCAGGTGGTCGCCAAAATACGAACGCGCTTTATAACCGCCTAGCTGCTCGCTACCCAGGTGCGTTGGTGTATGTGAATGCTCGGCCAAACGCAAAATCCACCGTCACAAGCGCGACCGCCGAACTGTGGTTGGCTCGGACTGGGAAGCGCATGCTCGATCTGCATCTCCTGCCTGCATACTCCGATCCCAAGCCAATGGTGATCGAGGTCGATCCCGGCAGCACGCCCGCGGACAACATGTCCAATGTCGTCTTCACGATCCGCGATGCAGCGGGTCGTGTGGTCGATTGTCCCCATATTCGAATCTACCGCGAGAAGAGTGTCATCCCACTGATGAAGGAGATCGTTCCTTCCAAGCCGCTACGGCTGCCATATGGGCGGTGGCAACTGGCAACGCAGTACAATCTGTTGGAAGGGCATTTGCAGCCTAAGTTTGTGGATGTGTCCGCGCCTGAGGCGAGCTTCGAAATCCAACTTGCGATCGAACTTGTTCCTGTTCGCGTCGTGGCCATCGGCCACCGTGGCCAGCCCGAGTTGTACGGACGCTTGCAGTTTACTCAGTTCGGCCGCACGGGGGACTCCAGCTTGCGGCCCGATCAATCAGTGCTGTGGCTTCGCCCCGGGGATACGCGCTTGGAGTACAGCATGCGGCATTTCTACGAACCCATGGAGCGCACGATCCCCGTTCGATCGATGCCTGAGGGCGAGGTGCAGACGATCCAGTTCGATCTCGTCTTGAAGAAGGGTCTCTGACCTCCGTACCGCACAAGATCTCCATCCACGCTAAAAAAGGCTACTAACACCTTGACCATCCAAGAGTGGACCGCAGCGGGCTACGCCAACTCCTCCGCCTGGGTCCAGCACGACTTCTAGCGCTGCGCTCAGGCCCCACTCGGATACTTACGCCAGGCAGCAGCAACGCAGCAGCGCTACATTGCCCCCATGGATCTCGACCCCGCGCAACTCTCCCCTCGCGATCGCTACAAGCTCCTCATCGGCTGCATCGTCCCGCGGCCGATTGCGCTGGTCTCCACCATCTCGCCCGACGGCCGGGCCAACCTCGCGCCCTACTCCTTCTTCAACGGCGTGGGCTCCGATCCGATGACGGTGCTGTTCTGCCCCGCCAACAACTCGCGCGGAGAGGACAAGGACACTTTGCGCAACTGCAGGCCCCGCTCGGAGGGCGGTTTGGGCGTTTTCACCGTCAACGCCGCCGTGGAAGACTACTCGCGCGAGATCGCCGCTTCGGCCGAGGACCTGCCCTACGGAGAGAGCGAGTTCGACCTGACGGGCCTTGCCACCGCACCCGGCGTGCGCATCGCCGCACCGCGCGTGGCCCGGGCACCCTGGGCCTTTGAGTGCGAGACGCTGCAGGTGGTGCGGATGCATCCGGGCGTGCCCGGCTCGGGCAATGTGGTGATCGGCAAGGTGGTGCATGTGCACCTCGACGAGGCCATCGTTGGCGAGCGGCTCAACATCGATCCCTCCGCGCTGCGCGCCGTGGGACGCATGGGCGGATTCTGGTACGCGCGCACGCAGGATCGCTACGAGATGCCGCCCGGCAAGGATGCGCTCGGCCGTCCGATTCCGTAGGCTCGCTGGCCGATGGGGCGCTGGGCGAGCATTCTGCTGGTGATCGTGGTGCTGGGCATTGCCCTGCGCGCGTGCATCTTTCCGAGCCGCAGTGAGCCGGGCGAGTTGCGCGCACAGGAGGCGCGGACACCGACGCAGCCGGGCAAGGACGGCGAAACGCTCCTGCTGTTCAACGGCCGCAACCTCGACAACTGGGAGCTCGTCGGCGATGCGCGCTTCTCCATCGAGGGTGATTGCATCGTGGGCGAGACGGGCTCGGGCCGCTCCAATGCATTCCTCGCCACGCGTTCGGAGTACGCAGATTTCCGGATGGAGCTGGATTTGCGCCTGCACTCGCGCGGAAACTCCGGTGTGCAGGTGCGCAGCGAGATCGTGCGTGACAGAAACGGCGCTGCGGAGCATGTGCGCGGCTACCAGATCGAAGTCGATCCTTCCGAGCGCGCGTGGTCCGGCGGGCTCTACGAGGAACGCGGTCGCGGCTGGCTCGCGGACCTGAAGCAGAACGAAGCGGGCCGCAAGGCCTTCCGTCCGGACGAGTGGAATCACTATTCGATCCTGTGTCAGGGCGCGCGCTTCGTTGTGCAGATCAACGGAATCACGACCTGCGACACTTTCGATGGCCGCAGGCTCGCGGGCTGCATTGCACTGCAGATCCACAGCGGGCCCGCGATGCGCATGGCGTGGAAGAACCTGCGCCTGACACCGCTCGCTGGCAGTGCCTGGCAGACGCAGCCGGAGCCCGCCGGTCCGACGGCTCCCGCGGAACTGCGCATCGGTCGAGATGCGAGCGTGCGGTTGCTGCGCAAGGACAGCACGACGAGCACATCGCCGTCTCGCACCGACGCCGGCCTGTTGAGGCTGCGCTGCGGCGGGAGCGGCGCACAGCCCGTCCAGCAGCTGGAGTGCCTGCGCTGGGACATGCAGGGCATCGAAGTGCTGTGGCAGTCGACGGCCTGGAGTGACTGGAAGGAACTGGAGCTGCACCTCGCGGGCTCGCGGCTGGTGCTGATCGCCGATGGCAAGCGTGTCTGCGATGCGCTGCTGACGGATTGTCCGGTGGGCGAAGGGCTGCGCCATGACCCCGAGCTCGCCCGCCTGCAGCGCCTGGTGACCCTGCCCTAGAGGGCGCGGTTCAATCCAGCTCGGGAACGGTCCAGGCGCGGGTGCGGGTGCTGTCGCGTTCGCGTTGCACGCGCACCTGTTCGCCGCTGACGGGCTCGGCGTTGTTGCCCCACTCGCGGCGTATGTAGGTCAGCACGGCAGCGAGGTCCTCATTGCCCGCAGAGAAGGCCGGCATGTCGGCGTCGAAGCGCTCGCCCTCGACGGTGATCTCGCCGCGCAGACCATGCAGCAGGATGCGGATCGCGCGCGTTGGATCTTCGAGAACCCACGGTGAGCCGACGAGCGTGGGTGCGATGCCGGGCGAGCCGCTGCCCGAAGGCAGATGGCAGGCGGCGCAGGTCTGCGAATAAAGCTCCCGACCGCGCTCGAACGCGCGCATTTCCTGCGTCGTGAGCGGCCGCAGAGCCGCAGTGTCCGCCTCGCCCGGCACGCGGAAGAAGGCGCGGCGCGGATCGTCCGGAGCGAACTTCGGATCGATGGCGAGCGCGATCGCCCCTGCGCCACGGCGCGGAGCCTGCTTCCAGCCCGACTCGATCGCCGTGCGCCAGTGCGTGCGCTCGCTCCAGAGCTCCAGCGTGGCGAGCAGGCGTTCGCTGCGGCCTTCGCGCGCGATGCACTGAACCAGCGTGGTGACCTGCGCAGCCTGTGCAGAGGAGAGCTCGGCGTGCGGCCAGGCCTGGAGGACTTCGAGTTCGCGACCGAAGAGCCCCGAAAGCGCCGCAGTGCTCAGCAGCGCATCGCCGGCGTGCTGCCAGAGGAGCTCGCCCAGCAGCTTGCCACCCGCCGCGTCTGGCAGGTCTCCCAGCGCCAGCACCAGCGCTTCGCGCACGAGCGGGTCCGCATCCTCACGCAGTGCCTGCCAGCGCGCGAAGACTTCCGGCTGCGTGCCGGCCAGCGTCGCGCTGACCCGCAGCGCCGTGGCGCGCACCCACGGCGCTGCGTCGGACAGAGCAGCCAGCGCCGTCTCGCTGCGCAACCCGCCCATACCCTGCAGAGCATGCAAAGCGTGAACGCGCGCGTGCGCCGCCGCCGATTCGAGCGCGAGCCGCCGCAGAGCAGCATGTGCCGCAGCGGAGTCCGCCCAATCTTCCACGAGCAGACGCTGCGCGGTGTCGCGCACCCAGCCGGATTCGCTCTCGAGCGCGCGCACCAGTTGCGGAGCGTCCCAATCGGACAGCGCACCGGGATGGGTAAGTGCTTGCCCGGCCGCGCGCACGCGCCAGATCCGGCCGTGATGCAGCGGCTGCTCCAGAGCCCGCTCAAGCACCTGCTTGCGCAGGAAGCTCGTCACGAACAGCCGATGCTGGATGAGACCGCGGTACATGTCCGCGATGTACAGGGCTCCGTCCGGCCCTTCGCACAGGGCCACGGGGCGAAAGCGCTCGTCCGTGGAGGTGAGAAAGTCCAATCCGTCCGGGTTGCGCAGCGCGATCCCCTTGGGTGCGGCGCCGGCACGCTCTTCGAGCTGGTACGCCAGCACCAGATTGCCCGTCGGTTCGCAGACCAGCGCGCGCCCGCGCCACGCCGCCCCCAGAGCCGTGCCGCGCACGATCAGCGGCGCACAGGCACCCGTGATGCGCGCGAGCCGATGATTTGCATCGAGCATGCCGGGCTCATAGCCGCGGTTGATGCCGGGATTCATGCGCGCGGGGGCGGGCCGCATGTCATCCACCACGCGCTGGTTGGCGAAACGCGCCGTGCCGAGGTTGGGATTGCGTGCCGCATCGCGCGGATCCAGCCGATCCACGCGCAGCGGATCGGAGTTGTTGTTGTGATAGATGCGGCCGCGGTCGTCCTTGGCCGCCCCCCACTGTCCACCGAAGCTGATGGCCTCGCGCTTCCAGGTGTTGCCGTCGAAGCGGTAGCGCCAGGGCACGTTGGCGCAGTGAAACGCGTTGTCGAGCGTCGGCAGCAGTGCGTTGATGGCGTGCTCGGGACTTTCGATGCCGCCCAGGCCCCGATCGATCGTGCGGCGCTCTTCCGCACGACCGTCTCCATCCTCGTCGCGCACGAACAGCAGCTCCGGCGGCGCGATCACCAGCAGGCCACCGCGGGTCGGCGCGACCGCGCGCGGCAGCACGAGCCTGTCGAGCACCACCATGCGTTGCTCGAAGCGACCGTCGCCGTCGGCGTCGATCAGGCGCACCACATTGCCCAGCGGCTCGCGCTCGCCCCGACCGTCGACATCGGGCATGTAGGCGCACATTTCGACCACGAGCAGCGAACCGTCGGCATCGAAGGCCATCGCCACGGGATCCTGCACCAGCGGTTCGGTGGCCACCGCCTCGATGATGAAACCGGGAGGCAGCCGAAACAGCGCCTGAGCTTCCGCGGGCGCACGCACCGGCGCTGCGGGAATCACGAGATCCGCGGGCAGCGGTGTCTGAACCTCGTCCTTGCGGTCACCGGCCTGCGCCAAAGCACTTGGCCCTGCCTGCACAACGCAGCACAGGGCCAAGAGCAGAGTGACGCCCGTTCGCATGGGCGGCGGCCTGTCAGTCGATCGAAGCCGTGAACTTGGCTTCGCCCTCGAACTCGAAGACCTGATCGATGGTGTGCTGGCCATCGGGGGCCTCGACTTCCATCGACATGCGCATGGTCATCTTGAGCTTGCTGGCCAGCTCGCAGCTGACGAAGTGGTTGGCGGCGGGATCCCAAAGCAGCTCGCCCTCGCACTCGTAGCCGACTTCGATCTTGCGGTTGCGCTCGCCTTCCGGCGCACCCTCGGGCATCTTGATCGGCACGCTGCCGTTGGACTTCACCTCCCCGGTGATCTTGATCACGGCAAGCTTCTTGCCGTCGACTTCACGCTCCTCGACGAAGGTGGCCGTGCCCTTGCCTTCGCAGTTCTCGAGCATCTGCGCGCTCATGGAAGGACCTTCATCCTTCTCTTCGTCCTCGGCATCGATGTGCATGTCGCCGCCGGGGATGCCGACATTCTCGAAAATCACGCGGCCGGCGAGTTCCCAGGAGTCGCCTTCCTTGACCGACTTCTCCGGCAGGAATCCGCGCAGGTCCATGTCCTCTGTGAGATCCTCGATCAGCTCGGGATCGCCGTCCTTGTTGTCCTCGGGATAGGAAGCGGTGTACTCCTCTTCCTTGGCGTCCCAGGTGAAGGTGATCGTCTGGCCCTCGAGCTTGCTCTCGCGCTTGGTTTCCTTCTCCTGATCGCCGCCCGGAGCGCCTTCGGGCAGATCGACCTTCTCGATTGAATCACCGGAGAGCTTGTCGAAGGTGCGCTTGAGGACGGCGGGCCGGCCCTCGGCCATCTTGACGTACTCGTCGGTCACCGTGACGCTGGTCTTGTTGCTGACGGAGATCGAGATCTCCGGCATGCCCTCGGCTTCGATCTCCTTGCCGTCGACTTCCATGCGGAAGTCCGTCGTGGAGAAGCTGGCATCGTCCACGAAGGTCTTGGTGAGCCTGGTCTTCTCGTCGACCTTGAAGACGAGGTCCATCACCGGGAGGGCCGCCGCGACGGCCAGACCGCCGAGCAGCAGGAATGCAGTGGGTCGCAGGAGTTTCATGTGTGCGGCTGATTCTAGCCGCCGGACTGCCCAAGCGCACCGTTTCGCGTAGGATGAAGGTGCTGCCATGAAGCCCCTCCTGCCCTTGTTGCTGGCCTGCTGCACTCCGACGGCACTCGCCCAAGTCCAGACCGCCTGGATCCGTGACTACAACTCGCCCGTCAGTCAGGCAGATTGGGGTCACCGCGTCGCCAGCGACTCGGCGGGCAACATCGTCGTGGTCGGCCGCTCGTTCAACCCCACGAGCGGCACTCCCCCGGCCCCGCCGACCGACGACATCATCACGGTGAAGTACGACCCGGCCGGCAATCTGCTCTGGGCGCAGCGTTTCGATTCCATCGGCGGTAACGACAATGCGCGCGATGTGCTCGTGGCAGCCGATGGCAGTGTGTACGCCATCGCGTACAGCAGTGGTTATGTCGGTGCGAACTACGTCACCGACATGACCACGATCAAGTATTCGAGCACCGGTACGCTGCTGTGGTCGCGCAGCTACGACGGACCCGGCGCCAGCGCCGATCTCGTGCGCCGCGCCCGCTTCGATTCCGCAGGCAACATCGTGCTGGTCGGCAACTCGTACTCGGCGGCCGGTGATTCCGACGGTGCGCTCGTGTGTTACGACCCCGCCGGAAACCTGCTGTGGACGCGGCTTGTCAACGGCAGCGCCAACCTCAACGATTCCTTCTATGACATCGGTTTTGCCGCAGACGGCACGATCCGCGCCGTGGGGCACGTCAACAGCGGCGGCGAGCAGGCTCTGGCGGTCGCGAGCTTCGATGCGGGCGGGAATCTGCTGTGGCTGCGCGAGAACAACGGTCCCGTCGCGGGCGTCGAATATCTGCTGAGCGCGGCGGTCACCGCCGGCGGCGACACCTACGCCAGCGGCAACACGCTCGGTGCAGGCAGCGGTCAGGACATCGCGGTGCTGAAGTACGATGCGGCCGGCAACTTCCTCTGGCGCCGCACGATCGCAGGCACAGGCAACGGCACCGACAACGGACTGGAGCTTGCCGCCGATGCGAGCGGCAACGCCTATGTGTGCGGCTATGTGCGCCAGGCGAGCGGCGGGGATGACATGCTTCTGGCGAAGTATGACGGTGCCGGAACGCAGCTGTGGCAGCGCAACTGGGATTCGAGTGCGCTGCTCGATGATCAGGCCTGGTCCGTGGAACTGGATGTGCTGGGTCGCGTGACGCTCGGCGGCTGGCGCGTGGCTTCGACGGGAACAGTGACCAACCGCGACTATGCTCTGGTGCAATACGAGGGAGATGGAACGCTGCGCTGGTCGCACATCGTGTCCTCGCCCGGTGCGGAGGATGACCGTCTCTACGACTTGCATACGACCGCACAGGGACTGCTGGCCCTGACGGGCCAGGTGCACGCAGCCACGCAGGTCAACGGCGATGCCGGCACGGCGCTGGTGATCCCGCAGGCGCGCAGCTTCTGCTGGGGCAATGGCAGCAGCGTCAACTGCCCCTGTGCCAACAACTCGAGCGATGCCGGACGCGGCTGCCTCAATTCGGTGTCGCTCAGCGCGCAGCTTGCCGACAGCGGTTCGGCGAGCCTTTCCAACGACACACTGGTTCTCACCAGCAGCGGCGAGCCGGGCACGGCGCTCTCGATCTTCCTTCAGGGAACGGCCCAACTCGCCGGACCGGTCCCCTTCGGTGATGGTCTGCGCTGCACGGGCGGCACGCTCAAGCGCCTGTATGTCAAGGCGGCAGTCAACGGTGTGGCGCGCGCACCGCTCGCCGGTGATGCCAGCATCTCGGCGCAGTCGGGAGCCCTCGGTGATCCGCTGACGGCGGGAGCGCGCCGCTATGTGCAGGTCTACTACCGCGACGCGAACGCGACCTTCTGTCCCGCGCCGCAGGGCAGCACCTTCAACATCTCCAGCGGCCTCATCCTCGACTGGATGCCTTGAAACACGCGCGCCGGATCACGACGCCGATCTTCCTGATCGCGCTGGTCCTCGCCGTCTACTGGGGCGGGGTCTTCAGCTGGCATGCGCTGCACGCGAATTTCCAGCTCTACGACGACGAGGGCTATTTCCTCGTACTCGTGCAGCACCTGCTTGACGGCGACAAGCCCTACGACGAGGTCTCGACGGTCTACGGGCCGCTGTATCTGGCCTACCGCTGGCTGCTGCACGGTGTGCTGGGTCTGGCCCTGAGCACGGACGGCGTGCGTCTCAGCCTGCTGGCTGCATGGGTGGCGATCGCGGCGCTGTGCGGCTGGACCGTGCATGCGGGTCGCGGCGCCGCACTGAGTGCGTTGGCCGCCGCCTGCGCCGCGTTGTTTCATCTGTTCGCCTTGAGCAACGAGCCCGGACACCCGCAGGATCTGGCCCTGCTGGCGATGCTGGCGGGCGTGCTCGGCTGGGCGCACTGGCGCGATGCACGCCCCGTTCTCGCGGGTGCCGCTCTAGGCGCGTGCGTCGCCGGCTCCGCTCTGATCAAGGTCAATCTGGGCGTGTATCTGGGCCTGCCGGCCCTGTTCCTGATGTTGCCGCGCTCCCGCACGCGCTGGATCGTGCTGGGGCTGATCGCGGCGCTGCCGATCGTCCTGACGCGCGCGCATGCTGGTGCCGATTGGCGCATCGGTCTGTGCGCGGCGAGCCTCGCTGCGTGCGTCGGACTGCTGCCTCTCTCCGGGTCTGTGCGCAGCGGAATCCAGCTGCGCTGGGCGGCGATCAGCGGTCTGTGCGTGGCAGCGGCGGTGCTGGGCTTCGCGTTGTGCTTCGGCGCGACCATCAGCGGCATGCTGCGTGCGCTGGTGCTGATCCCCTCGCGCTTCACGAGCGAGATCGTGCTGGGCATCCGAGTGCCGTTTGAGGCGCTCTACGCTGCCATTGGTGCAGTGTTCTTGTACGCCGCGTCGCGTCGCTTCCCGCAGTTGCTGCTGCCAGCGCGCCTTGGCTTCGTCGTGCTGGTGCTGTGGGGCGCGCTTTCCCACCTGGAGTGGTTGATCCCGTTCGCACTGCCCTTCGGCTGGCTGGCACTGAGTGCGCGCGATCTGCCCCTGCGCAGTGCGCTCGTGGCGCTGCTGCCGCTGCAGGCTCTGCTGGTCTTCCCGGTGAGCGGCACGCAGGAGACGCTGGCGACGCTGCTGCTGATTCCGCTGGCGTTCTGGGCCTTGGAGGAAGCCCTTGCGAGTCTTCCCGAGTGGTTGAGCTCGCTGGTTCCCGTACTGCCACTGGCAGGCTGCCTGTTCGTACTGCACGATGCCGGAGGCAAGTGGCAGGTCCTTTACGCCAGCCGACCGCCGATGCTGCTTCCCGGAGCGGAAGCGACGCGTGCAGTGGAGTTCACGACCGCTCGAGCGCAGTTTCTGGCCGACACCGTCCGCGGGCAGGCTTCACGCTTCCTGAGCGTGCGCGGCGACAACTCGGTGTATGCGTGGAGCGGCATCCGACCGGCCAGCGGCGTGATCGTCAGCCACTCCTGGAAGCTCTTCGATCCCGAACAGCAGCAGGAGCTCGCCTTGTCTCATCAGGGAACCGCGCGCACGCTGGTGCTCGACAATCTGACGCGCATTCCGGCCGATCTGCGCGCCTCGTTGCCCTTCTTCCGCATGCTGGAGCGCGAGTTCGTTCCCGTCGCGCGGATTGACTTCGATCTCCTGTGCGCGCGTCGCGACGATCCGCGACCACAGCTGCGCAGCGCCTGTGTTGTGCAGATGCAGGAGCTGAGCAGCGCAGCGGGCCGACCGCGAGCACGCATTGCCTGGCCCTCCGCCCGGCTGGAAGGCAGCGTGGGCCGCATTCAGATCGGCGATCTGGAGCGCGGGCGCGGTCTGGCGGATTCCGATGCCCCTGATCCGCGCTTCTGGCCGCGTCTGGTTCGCGGCGAAGACCTGTTCGACCCTCGCGCCAAGCGCTTCCCGCGGATTGCCGAGCTGCAGCAGGGCGACACGGTCTGGCTGGAGCTGCCACAGTCGCCCCCGCTCGAGGAATTGGCTGGAATGCGCGTGGTTTTCAGCGGTCCGGCCGGGCGCAAGCTGCTGGTGCTGCCGATCGTGATCGAGTTGTGAAGTTTTCCTGAACTTGCGCAACGGCGTCGGCGGAGAGTGTTCAATGGCGCCATGATGCTGATTGCACTGCTGTTGTTCGTTCAGGACGCTCCCAAGCCGCCTCCGCCCGTGCGCGGTCTGGTGAAGTCCGCTGAGTCGGCTTTTCCGGGTTACACGCTGGTGGCACCGCTGCAATCCACCGACACGACGCTCGTCGACATGCAGGGCAATGTGGTTCATCGCTGGAAGAGCGACGCGCCGCCTGGCCAGTCGGTTTATCTCACCGAACAGGGCCATCTGCTGCGCGCCGAGCGCGTCGACAACGAGGTCTTCCGCGGCGGCGGTATCGGCGGCCGCATCCGCGAGTTTGACTGGGACGGCAAGCTCGTGTGGGAGTACACGCTCTCCAATGATCGGTTCTGCATGCACCATGACTTCGAACGCCTGCCGTCGGGCAATCTCCTCGTGATCGCGTGGGAACTGAAGACACCCAGCGAGGCTCGCGCGCTCGGCCTGGATGCGGATCGTGCCGAGCAGGGTTTCTGGCCCGACTGCGTGCTGGAAATCGAGCCGGTGCTGCCGAGCGGCGGCCGGATCGTCTGGGAGTGGCATGCCGCCGATCACCTGATCCAGGAGCGTGATCAGAAGCTCGCCAACTTCGCCAGGGCTTCCGATCGCCCCGAGCGCGCGGCGGTCGACGCGCGCGGTGTCAGCGCCGCACCGGGTGCGGATCCGGCGGAACGCGAGCGTCTGCGCGCGCTGGGCTACATCGGCGGCGATGAAGGCCCTGCTGGCCGCGGCCCGGGCGGTCGCGGTGGTCGCGGCGGACCCGGCGGAGCTGCGGACTGGATGCACACCAACGGCCTCGATCACGATCCCGTGCGCGATCTGATCGTGCTCTCACTGCGCAACCTCAACGAGATCTGGGTCATCGATCACTCCACCAC
>Ga0209668_10000126_pt1 | contig 31506 bp, 24 predicted proteins | sample FrelakmetPLP11PL_FD_187150 | JGI IMG/M metagenome (GOLD analysis project Ga0209668, IMG submission 187150) | Freshwater lake sediment microbial communities from the University of Notre Dame, USA, for methane emissions studies - PLP11 PL (SPAdes)... | ecosystem: Environmental > Aquatic >...
GCCGCGAACTCGTCGTAGCTCTTCGGCAGGAAGCCGAAGATGGCGTTGCGCGAATCGCGCATCACGGCCTCGCGGCGCAGGTCGTAGAGCTTGAGGACGAGTTCGGCGTCGTGGTGATCGGGCGTGGTCTTCATCAGGCGGGAGAGACTACCAAGCGGAATTGAGGACCTTGGGGTAGATTCGATCCCATGGCCCCCCTCCTCTCCTTCGCCGCACTGTTGCTTTGCCAGACCCCGCCCCAATCACCGTGGGGTGACAACCCGCCGCCCCCGGTGATCACCGCGGAAGCCTTCGAGGAGCATGCGGCAACCGCCAGCGCGCTGCCGCGTCCGCACGCTTCGAAGCAGCCGGGCCTGTTGCCCGCCGCCATGCCGCGCCTGCCGGAGCCGATGTTCGAGGAGGGTGCCTGGTGGGTGCGCACGGATCGGTACAAGGCGCACTTTGATGAGGGCGGGGCGCACATGGCGCCGTTTCTGGGCGTCGATGCCCCCCAGACCTTCTACACGCGTCTGGCTCTGGCGGATCAGCCATTGGTGGAGCTGCGCGTTGAGGGCACGCGCGTGTGCTTCGACCGCGGCTGGATCGATGAGGTGTATGAGCTGCGTCGCGACAGCATCGAGCAACTCTTCGTGCTGGAGTCCGCCCCGAGTGCGCCGGGGGATCTGGTGCTGCGTGTTGCCGTGGAGAGCGAACTGGAAACAGTGCAGGCAGGAACCGGCATCGCCTTTCGCCATGAGCGCGGGGAAATGAGCTACAGCCAGGCCGCGGTGGTGGGCAAGGATGGCACGCTCACGCCTGTCTCCACGCTTTGGACGGGCGATACGATCGAGATTCGCGTCCCGGCGGCGCTGATCGAGCGGGCCGAGTGGCCGCTGGTGATCGACCCGGTGATCGGATTCCCGGTCGATCAGACGGCCAACGATTCGCTCTATCCGGATGTGGCGTACGACACGACCACGGGCAACTCGCTGTTCGTCTACACCGATGTGTTCAGCGCCACCGATTTCGATGTCCGCTCGGCTCTGGTCAGCGCGGCAGGCGCGGTGATCAGTTCCACCTATGTCGAGACGCTGGCCGAGGTCTGGTATCTGCCGCATGTGGCGAATCTCAACGCGTACGATCAGTTCCTCGTGGTTGCGACGACGGGCGATCTCGCCAGCAGCGTCAACCGCCGCATCAAGGGCAAGCTGACCGGTGCTGTGGTGATCTCCTACGGTGCCACGCTCGACATCAGCGGTGCCGAGACGGACAACAACCTGTATGCGACCGTCGGCGGCGACTCCTATACGCCCGGGCCGGCGTATTTCTGCGTGGGCTGGCAGCGCAGCGTAAGCGGCGCGCAGCAGGTGGTCTATCGTCTGGTCACCACCGCGGGCGCCTTCGTGACTCCCACGGCCACCGTTCTGCAAGGCACCGCGGGCGTCAAGGATGTCAGCGTGTCGCGCAGCAATGTCGGCGATCGCTGGAACATCGTCTGGGACCTCTGTCCGCTTTCCGCGTTTCAATGCGACATCCGCGCGGCGCAGGTGTTGTGGAGCGGCGGCATCGTGACCCCGCCGTTCACGGCATCCAACGCCAGTCAGGTCAACTACGCGCCCTCGGCGTCACCCAATCTGCCCGGCAGCGAGTACATGATCGCCTGGCGCAAGGATCTGGGAGCCGATGACAACATCGAATCGGCCTTGTTCAATGGCAGCACGCTGCTGGTCCGCACCGATCTCTCGGCGCTGCAGATCACCAATGCGGGGCAAAAGCAGGCCGGACCCGCCTGCGAGGTCACGGAGGACCGATTCGTGGTGGGTTGGTCCGAGCTGTTCAGCACCAGCAGTACCGACTACGACCCGTATGTGGGTGCGTATCGCTATCAGGGAGGCGCGCTCCAGCTCGCGGATCGCGATGATCTCGCGTTCACCAGCGTTCCCGAGGTCAATGTCGCGCTGGCGAGCCACTACTCGGCGGGCGGCGGAAGCTCCGCCCGTGTGGTCTGTGCATGGAACCCCGAAACCACGGGAGGGGGACCGAGCAATGTGCAAGGTGCGTTCTATGACATTCCCGCCGACGGCGAGAAGGTGCCGCTGTGCTTCGGCGATGGCACCGGCACGGCCTGTCCCTGCGCCAACAATGGCACGGCGGGGCGCGGATGCGCCAACTCAGCAGTGGCGGCGGGAGCTCTGCTGGGCGCGAGCGGCCTCGCACGGGTGTCGGGCGACACGGCGCTCCTGAGCCTTTCCAGCATGCCCAACCCGACCACCTGCATCTTCCTGCAGGGCAACTCGGTGCTCGGCTCCGGTCTGGGAGCGCTCAACGGAGACGGCCTGATCTGCGTGGGAACTTCCGTCATTCGTCTCGCCGTCAAGAGCGGCCCGGGCACGGCGAGCTATCCGCAGGTCGGGGATCTTTCGATCTCGGTGCGCGGCGCGCTGCCGCTGGCCGGCGGTGTGCGCTACTATCAGGGCTACTACCGCAACAACGCGTCGTTCTGCACCAGCGCCACCTGGAACTTCTCGAACGCGGTGCGCTTCACCTGGTTGCCCTGAGCACTGGCGCTCGAGCACTGGCGCTCGAGCACTGGCGCTCGAGCACTGGCGCTCGAGCACGTGCCCTTACTGCGCCGGCGGGGCCACCTCGCCGACCACGGCTCCGTCCGTCTCGCTCAAGACCAGCACTGCATAGCGCTGGATGCCTGCGGGAGCGCCGGACAGCGACACGTAGTCGAAGCGTCCGCGCAGGTCGGTGTACCCGTCCTTGTGGAAGCGCACCGAGCCGTCGGCACCGCGCGTGTAGACCTTGACGTACACGCCCGGCAACAGGCGCTCATCGGTCTTCGAGCGCACGGTCAGCACGCCCTGATTCTCCAGATACTGCACGCGCAGCTGCGACTGCAGGCAGGGCAGGCGCCGTACGAGCCCGCCGGCGCGCACCTCGATCAGCAGGTTCTGGCCGCGCAGCGCCGCCGGCAGCTCGAACATCTGCTGTTCGGCGCCTGCAACGAGGCGAACCGTCTGCCGCAGGGCGGGTTCGACGAAGGCCGCCGCACCTGCGTCCTGCGCGACGAAGGGATTGGTCGAGAACAGGAACTCGATCGCGATGGGATAGTAGGCGAGCTCGCAGCTTTCGAGGTTGGTGTAGCGAATGCGTGCGCTGCCGCCTTCCCACTCCAGCGCCAGTGTCGGTTCGCGGACTGCCTGCGCAGCTGCACCGGAACTGGCATCGCCCGGCCGCGGCTTGCCGCCCGCCTCGTCGAGCTGCAGACGCACTTCTTCGAAGCGCGCGCGCCAGTGGGGGATGGGATAGTCGCGATAGCGCTCCGCGATGTCGCGCGCGAGCGCTGGCTTGGGCGAATAGAAGTCTAGATAGGCTGCGAGGTAGTCGTACTGCACGCGTGAAGGCACCTGATCGGCGCGCACGCGGGCGAAGGCTTCGATGGCTTCGTCGATGCGACCCATTAGGATCATGGCGTGCGTCACGCGCAGCCAGTCGCTCGAGTCGAGCGCCGGTCGCAGCGCGAGAATCGCCAGCAGGCGCAGGTAATGTTCCGAGAAGGCCGGATTGAGCAGCCTGCGGTACGAACCGAAGGGATGCGTCCGCGGCAGCACCAGCGGATCGAACTCGAGCTCTTCGCGCAAATGGCGCTCGATCGGATCGATCGTCACCAGCGGCGAGACGAAGGCCTCACCGACGAGCGCGGGCAGACGCGTCTCCTGCGCCGTCCAGGCGCGGGTGCCTTCCACATCGCGGTGCAGGATGGCGTAGCTGGCGACATCGGAGGAATACACCATGCGACGCTGCAGCAACTGACGCACGGACTTGTAGAACTCCGCCGAGCGCAGACGCCACAGAATGCGCGTCAGATCCGTACGCGCAAGATTGGCCTTGTCGAGATAGGCCAGTACTTCCGCCTCCGTTCCATCCTGAGAGACCGCTTCCCACGAGTCGGTGGGAATGCGTGCTGGTTCGAGTGTGACTTCCAGCGTGCGCGCCGCTGCGCTGGCAATGCGTTCCGTCCCGCTGGCCACCTGCACGGGGTAGTGCGCGAAGTTGCCGGGCTCGGGGAAATAGAAGACCATGTCGATGGCCTTGGTGCCGTAGGCTGCGAGCACAACGCGTTCGCCGCGCGTCTCCCGCTGGCCGGCGAGCGCCATGGCGCCTGCCGGGATTTGCATCAGCACATCCACCTCGCGAGCGGAAGAACTCGGGTTGGTCAGCACGACGCGCATGGAGTAGGCGACGCCGGTTTGCAGCGGTCCTACGATTGTCTTCTCGCGCTGGCTATTGCCTTCGATCACAACCGGATCGTCGAACCGGAAGTAGATCTGGCTGACGAGCAGTCCGCGGCTGTCGGCGACGAGCACTCCGGCCTCCAACTGGCGGCGCACTGCCAGCAGCGAACTGGCGGCCTTGAGCCGCTGCAGGGAGCCTTCACTGCTCATCGTGTGCTGGCCGGCTTCGAAAGGCAGGTCGAGAACAGCGAGGGCGAGCAGCATCTCGGTGAGGCTACTGGTGGCTTCGAGGAAATTCGTGGATAGGAAAGGCGCGCCCTCGGCAGCGAGCGCGAAGTCCAGCCAGAAGGAGTTGATCGGCACGCGCTGGGTTGTTTCCCGCGTCAGCGGCAGCTGCCACCAGCGGCTCTCGGCGTAGACCTTGGTCGTGGCGATGGGCTGGTACAGCTTCTGAGCCTGCGCGCGATCAGCGAGGTCGCCCTCCAGCAGGCCGAGGTTCTCTGACTTCTCCGCAGGCGCGGCGTCCTGTGCGATGAAGCCGTCTTCGTCGGACATGACCACTTCCCGCTCTTCGCTCTTGCGATCCATGGCTCGCCTGAGCTCCGCGCGCTCTCCGGCTGCGCTATCCGGCTTGGCCTCGCCGCCGCCGCCGCCGCCTTCCGGGCCACCAGAGGATGGTCCGCTGGGCACGGGTGCTGGTGCTCTGGAGGCATCCTTGTTCTTGTATTCGCCGGGCTCGCCCGGTCGCACGGAGAAGCCCGCCTTGTCGGCGGATTCCAGCGCGCGCCCTGCCAGCGCACTCTGGAACGCCCGGGCGATCAAAGCCGGATCGCGCGGCGGGAGAGCTTCCACGGCCTCCTTCAGGAAACGCTGCACATCCGCGGCTCGGGCGGGGTTGCGGCGCAGGAGCAGCGCCTTCTCGAAGGCATTGAGCTGTGCGAAGGCTCCGGGTTCCAGCCAGCGCGATAGATCCGCCTCGAGCAGCCACGCATCGAGGAAGTCCGGTTCGAGCTTGTTGGCAAGCAGCGGCCGCACCACGCTGCGGAAGAACTCAGGGTCCTTCACATGCAGGAACATGTGGAACTCGTGGCAGGCGTGCTTGGAGTACAAGGCGCGCTTTTCCTCCACGGGCAGCGCGGGCCAGCGCAGGAGGAAGGCGAACACATCGAGCTGCGCATCCGTATTGCGAGCGCGGAAGTAGGCCCAGACATCCTCCAGAGTGTCATAGCTCTGCAATGCATCGCTCAGGCGCGTGTCGACTTCGAGCGTGGATCCTTCGCCAACCAGTTCCACACGGCTGGTCTCGCGGTAGTGGTCCTTGGCATTCAATGCACGGGCGAGGCGTTGGTCGCGCCGCTCCGGATCGATGGATTTCTGCCGTAGTTCGCGGTAGGCGCAACTCGAGTCGTCGATGGCCACGACATGGATGTGCGGCGCACTGCCCAATCGAGCACGCGGGATGCGAACCACTCCGGCAGCATCCGCACGCAGGTTGGCCAGCAAAGCTCGTTCCCCACGCAAGAAGTCGAGGTCGGCGATGCTGTTGGCCTCCTTCGCCGCTCTCGCCATTCCTTCGGTTGCTCCTCCGGCCCGACCGAACTTGCCGCCGCCCCGCGCACGGCCACCGAATCCCGATCCGGAACCGCCGCTGTGCAGCGCCTCGGTCACACTTTCGCGGAGGGACCAGCGGTTGACCAACAGTCCGGGCAGGGGGAGCAGATTGCCCGGATAGCGCTGCGCGGAGCGCCGGTCGAGGATGTAGCGGAACTCATCCGAAAGCGTGCGCTCGGTGAGCCAGTCCCATTCGGCAATCCCCAGATCAAGCGAGGACAGCGTGCGGAGCGGCTCGAGCTGCAATCTCGTGAACGGATCCCACGCGGGAAGGTAATGCGTGGCGAAAACATGCACGCGCGTTGCCGCTGTGGTGCCGGTGAGGCGCACGAGCAGATCCTCGCGCTCCAGTGCCAGCGATCGAATGGCGAGGGGATCGGCATCCGATCGCTCCAGCACGCGTGTTCGGCCGACCACCCAATCGTCGCGAGTTTCACCGGCCGTGATGCTCACAGGAATGTTCCGCTGCATCGAACCCCGACCCTGGGTGGTGATCGCTTCGCTCAAGGTGAGCTGGTAGTCGCCTGCCGGCAGGCCCGTCAATTCCAGCACGCCATCGCTCCAACGCAGGTTGGAACTCCAGTCGCGGTAGTACCAGCCGCCGCGCCGCTCCAGCAGCGAGGCCAGCTGGTGGTTGAGCGGCTTGCCCTGCTCGAGGGCCTGCGCCGTCCACGCCACGCGCAGCGTCTCGCCCGCCTGCCCCTGCAGTGCCTCCGGAAGACTCGTTCGCGCGCTCGTCAGCGTCCAGGATCGGCGACCTTCGGGAAATCCGTCACACTCGACGCGGGCGATGTTCGTGAGTTCACCCAGATACACGCGTCCTCTGTCATCCGTCTTGAGGGATACATTCAGCGGGAGCGGGTATTCCGGGTTCCAGAGCGCGAGGTTGAGCGCCCGATTGGGGATGCGCTCGCCGTTGCGGCCCACGATGTCGATGAACCACATTCGGTCATCGGCGCCGAGCAACGGACAGGCAATCGCGCTCGTCTGACGGATCGCGGAGATGGTCAGGCCGGCATTGGACTGCAGTTCCTGAAACTCGCCCGTGCTGGCAAGGCGCACCCTGCCTCTGAGGGAAATCTCCAACTCCTTGAGCCGCGCTGGCACACGCAACGGCTGCACAAGCTCTCCCTCATCGCTCCACTGCGGATTGCGGATATCCATGCCGGAGGAGGCGCCGTCGAGGTCCACGGATCGAATGGTGAGCACCGTGTCTTCCAGCACCCGAACGCTCGCGCCGCTTCCAAGGACACGCAGATCCGCGCGCATCAGCAGCGAGGTGTTTTCCCCTGCACGCATTGCTTCGCGGTCGCCAAAGACCTTGAGGGACAACTCGTAGTTCTCTTTCAGTTGCAACAGACGCCCAAGCCCCACGCGATTGCCGGCATCGAGCACGACCGTGACTGTTTCCGACCCTGACCCGTAGGGCACCACGATTTCGCCGCGTTCGTTAGCCGTGAAGCGCCGACCTTGGTAGTGCACCGCGGCGTCCTTGCGCCAAGCACCCTTCTCATCAAACACACGCAGCGCACTGCCCGCAGCTCCGCGGCGCACCGTGGCCTGCAGCATGCCCTTGCGCACGACGGTGCGGCTGGCCTTGCCGTTGCCGATGAATTCAAGGATGTAAAGGCCTGGCTCATCGCACTCGGGGAACTCGATCGAACGCGTGACGCGGCGCAGCGGATTATCCTCGCCCTTCACGCGCCGTTCGGCATTCGCGACAAGACCGTCGAGCTCCAGATCTGGATTCGGCTCGCGCAGCTTGGCCGTGTACCAGTTGAGCGCCTGCAGCTTGTAGACGCGCACCAGCAATTCAGGGACATTCTTGATCTCCACATCCACGACGGTGCGCACAGCCCGTGGCGCGCGCTCGGGCTGACCCGGCGCGAAGCGCAGCTCAACGCGGTTCTTGAGCTGCTCGAAGTACCCAGGATCGTCGAGCAGCGTGTACCAGCGCTGCATATCACCGACACCGCGCAGGATCTTGATCTCGGCGAAGACGCGCCGGAGCCAGGCGGGTTCGATCAGATCATCGAAGGCGCTGGTGTCGGGCGCATCGGCGAGAAAAGCTTCGGCCAGCGCGCGCACCAGGGGTTCATCCCCTCCGATCGGCGGCAGCTTGATCTCAGAAACAGCATTCTCATCGACCCACAGGTGGCGCTTCGTTTCGTTTTCCAGTGTACGGGGGTGCATCCAGGCACAGGCCCGCGGGAGGCGCAGATAAGCCTGGAATCGAGCCATATCCAACTCGCCCAGTGCGAGATCGAGGCTCAGCCGGTGGTGCAGCACCTGCGCCTTGAGCGTGTTGAACGCGGCGCTGAGTGGCCGCGCGAAATTCTCCAGACGTTCCAGGTAGGCCTTGCGAACTGCGAGATCACCTTCGAGATCCTCATCCGCGCCGGGAACAAGGCGTCGAAGCCAGGCCGTGACGAAGCCCTCGTCCTGCAACAGAGCCGGCTCGAGCGCGGCGCATTCCTCCAACTGCGAGAGCGTCAGCAGCCTCTGCAGGGAAAACTGGCCGAAACCTGTGCGTTCCTGAAGCTGCCAAGCACGCAGGGACCAGTCCACCGACTTGGGATGCGTGGCGCGGGACAGTTTCTTGACTGCAAACAGGAACAGCTTGTTGTCAGGATTCGTTTCGAGGAACCGCTCCAGCGCAGCGGGCCCGAGCTGAACCACCGAGTCCGTACCGGCGCTGAGTGTGCGTTCCAGCCAAGCGGCCTCGGTGAGCAACGCCGGATCCAGCTGCGTGGGAAGATCCGGATCTGTGCCGCTTGTGCTGCGCTGCGCGTTGAAGTTCAGCAGCAGCTTCTGCTCGAGCCAGCCCCACGCCGTCTGGGTATCCAGCAGGGCTTGTCGGTTGCTGAGCTGCTCGAAGCCCGGCCTCGAACCCCTGCTTTCGGGCCATTCGTTCAGCAACCTCGCCGCTCCGGCGAGATCACCTGCATGCTGCCGCTCGAGGACGGCGTAGTAGTAGTACTCGTGGCTGCCGGGGATCAGCTTCTCGAGGAGCTTGCGTCGATCCGTGCTCAGCGCGAACTCCTCCTCGAAGCTCAGCGGCTGGCGCTGTGTCTCCTGGCCAGCGGCGATCGGGAGCAGGAAGGCGAAGAGAACACAACGCAGCAGGAAACGGGCATGCATGGCGATGCCCAATCTAGCCCGTCCGGTCCGGGCGGCTACAGCACCAGCTCGCGAATCGACTGCGGGTGGGCGAGCCAGCGGTCGGGCGGCACCGCATCGAGCTGAGCGCGCGGGAAAGGGCCCCAGGCCACGGCCGCCGTGGCCGTGCCTGCGGACTTGCCGCTCATCAGATCGTAGGGCGAATCCCCGACCATCACGGCGCGCTCCGGCGCGGAGCCGAGCTGCGCCAGAGCCTTGTGCACCGGCTCGGGATGCGGCTTGTGCTCGACACAGTCGTCCATGCCGATGATGGCGCCGAAGGGCTCAAGTCCGAAGCCGCAGTGCAGCAGGCCCTTGTGGGCGCCCTTGCGCAGCTTGCTCGTCACGATGCCGAGCTTGATGCCCTGCGCAGCCAGCGCATGCACCGCCTCCACCGCGCCCGGGAAGGCGCGCACCATCGCATCGTGGTGGGCGTGGTTGTGCTCGCGGTAGGTCGCGATCATGGCCTCGACTTCAGCCGGATCGCTCGTCATCTGTCCGAAATGCCAGCGCAGCGGTCGACCGAGCCCCGCCAGCCACAGCTCCGGATCGCTTTCGCCGCCGCGGTGCACGGTGAGTGTGTGCAGGTAGCTCGCGCGGATCAGCGGAATCGAGTCGATCAGCGTGCCGTCGAGATCGAACAGGACGGTATCGATGGCGCGAGTCATGTCAGGGGCTCAACGCCAGCTCCGTGAGGCTGGGGGAGGCTTGCTTGGGATCCGCGGGCAGATGCACGATCAGCACGCGGGTGTACTCGTTTTCGGGAAAGCGCAGCTTCTCGTCGAGGCGCTCGGGCTGAACGCCCAACGCCATCGCGAACTTCGGAATGGTGTTGGAATGTCCGCAGACGACCGTGGTGCTGCCGGGAGGCGCTTGCCGGCAGGCGTCGATGATCCTGTCGCTGTCCTGCGCGGGGATGATGTGGGGCTCGACGCTCAGTTGCTTCGCCAGCGGTGCCAGCGTGGCCTGCGTGCGCTTGTAGTTGCTCGCGAACATCTGCGTGGCCTTGCTGTGGATGAGCAGCCGCGCCAGTTCCTCGGCGCGTGCCTTCCCGCGCTCGGAGAGCCCGGGATCCTCGCCGCCGGCGGGGTCCTTCTCGGCGTGGCGCACTAGGATTACCGTGCGGCCCTTCGGCAACTCCTGCGGCGACACATCATTCGGGGCCTGCAGTGCGGCGCTGAGCGGGATCAGCACCAGGGCGGAAACCAGAAGCAGGAGCATTCGCGTCATGCGACTACTCTAACGCCGCGCGCCTCAACCGCAGCAGCCTCAACCGCAGCAGATGGAGTGGTCGCGCCACGCCCCGATCAGGTCGGCCGGCTGCACCTGTTCGAGCCGCTTGTGGATCACGCGCTCATGCCGGCCGGAGGGGCCGGACTGCGTGAGCACGACCTGCCAGGGGGGATAGCCGCTGCGCTCGACGCGCTCTTCGCGGATCTCGAGCCGCTCATGCGGGGTGATGAGACCCGCCTCGCGCGCCAGTCGCTGCAGGGATTCCTCGGTAGCCACGCCTTTGAGTATACCCGCCGCCATGGGCTAGTCTGTTTGCCCACCAGACATGAGCCAGTACCACCTGACCCACCTCGCCGAGCTGGAAGCAGAGAGCATCCACATCATCCGCGAGGTCGCTGCCGAGTTCCACAAGCCCGTGATGCTGTTCAGCATCGGCAAGGACTCCATGGCGATGCTGCGCCTCGCGCAGAAGGCCTTCGCTCCGGGTCGGATTCCCTTCCCGCTGATGCATGTCAACACGACCTACAAGTTCCGCGAGATGATCTCGTTCCGCGATCAGCTCGTGAAGGACTGGAACCTCGAGCTGATCGAGTGGATCAATCAGGACGGGGTCAAGGCAGGCATGAGCCCCTTCGTGCACGGCACGCAGCGCTACACGCACGAGATGAAGACCGTCGCGCTGAAGCAGGCGCTCGCGCACCACGGTTTCGACGCGGCCTTCGGCGGCGCGCGCCGCGACGAGGAGAAGAGCCGCGCCAAGGAGCGCGTGTTCAGCTTCCGCGACCGCTTCCAGCAGTGGGATCCCAAGAACCAGCGCCCCGAATTGTGGAACCTGTACAACGGACGCGTGGGCAAGGGCGAGTCGATCCGCGCCTTCCCGCTGTCCAACTGGACCGAGCTGGATGTCTGGCTCTACATCCTCAAGGAGAACATCCCGACGGTGCCGCTGTACTACGCCAAGCCGCGGCCGGTCGTGAATCGCGGCGGCACCTGGATCATGGTCGACGACGAACGCCTCCCGCTCGCCCCCGGCGAACAGCCCGTGATGAAGGAAGTGCGCTTCCGCACCCTGGGCTGCTACCCGCTGACCGGCGCGATCGAATCGCAGGCCCGCACGCTGCCCGCGGTCATCGAGGAGATGCTGATTTCGCGCTCCAGCGAGCGTCAGGGCCGCGTGATCGACTACGACGAATCCGGTTCCATGGAAGAGAAGAAGCGCGAGGGCTACTTCTGATGCAGCACGGCAACGAACTCGCCAAGGTGGGCATCGAGGCCTGGCTGGATGGCTACCAGCGGCAGGAATTGCTGCGCATCCTGACCTGCGGCTCGGTCGACGACGGCAAGTCCACGCTGATCGGGCGTCTGCTGCACGACGCGGCGGGCGTGTTCGACGATCAGATGTCCGCGCTCAAGCGCGACACGACGCGCTACGGCACGACGGGCGAGGAAATCGACTTCGCGCTGCTGCTCGACGGTCTGCAGGCCGAGCGCGAGCAGGGCATCACGATCGATGTCGCGTACCGCTATTTCTCGACGCCGCGACGCAAGTTCATCATCGCGGACACCCCCGGACACGAGCAGTACACGCGCAACATGGCGACCGGAGCCTCGAACTCCGATCTGGCGATCATCCTGATCGACGCGCGCAAGGGCGTGCTGCCGCAGACGCGCCGTCACGCCTTCATCTGCTCGCTTCTGGGCATCAAGCACGTCGTGCTGGCGATCAACAAGATGGATCTGGTCGACTACGACGAGCAGGTCTTCCAGAAGATCCGGCGCGACTGCGAGGACTTCCTCGCCAAGCTCGAGATCGGCGATCTGCACTTCATCCCGCTGTGCGCGCGGCGCGGTGAGAACGTGGTCGATGCCAGCCCCAACATGCCCTGGTACAAGGGCGGTCCGCTGCTGGCCTATCTCGAGTCGGTGCACATCGCCTCGGACGAGAACCTGATCGACTTCCGCCTGCCGGTGCAGCTCGTGCTGCGTCCCAACCTCGACTACCGCGGCTTTGCCGGCACGATCGCCTCCGGAGTCCTGCGCAAGGGCGAGGAAGTCGTCTCGATGCCCTCGGGGAAGAAGAGCCGCGTGGCCGAGATCCGCAGCGCGGGCGCCGAGGTGGAGGAGGCCTTCGCGCCGCAGGCGGTGGTGATCACGCTCGAAGACGAGATCGATGCCAGCCGCGGGGATTGCTTCGTCAAGCCGGCCAACGCGCCGATGATGGAGAACGCCGTGGAGGCCATGGTGGTGTGGATGAGCGAAGAGCCGCTCAAGCCCGGTCGTCCGCTGCTCCTGAAGCACACGACCTTGAGCGCGGGCGCCACGGTCACCGAGCTGCGCTACCGGATGGACATCAACAGCCTGCGCTCGGAGCCCGCCGAGTCGCTGGCGCTCAACGAGATCGGCCGCGTGCGGCTGGAATGCGTGCGTCCGCTGGCCTGCGATGCCTACGCGCGCAATCGCCACACCGGCGCCTTCATCCTGATCGACCGCCTTAGCAATGCGACGCTCGCGGCCGGCATGATCCTCGACCGCACGCCCGCCGAAGAGGCTCTGGAGCGTCGTCGCAAGGCCCACGATGCGGGCAAGAACCTGCGCGAGCAGCGCTCGACGATCTCAGGCAGCGCGCGCGAGCGCGCGCTGGGTCAGACTCCCGGCGTGATCTGGCTGACGGGCCTGCCGCGTTCAGGCAAGAGCTCGCTCGCCTTCGGTCTCGAAGCGGAGCTGTTCGCTCGCGGCACGCACGCCGTCGTGCTCGACGGCGAGAGCCTGCGCCGCGGACTGTGCTCGGATCTGGGCTTCGCGCCCGCCGACCGCGAGGAGCATGTGCGCCGCACGGCCGAGCTCGCGCGCCTGCTGGCGGACAGTGGTCTGGTCGTGATCGTCGCGCTGGTGTCGGCGACGCGCGAGGGGCGCGCTCGCGCCCGTTCCATCGTGGGCTCGGAGCGATTCCTCGAGGTGCACTGCGATGCGCCGCTTTCCGTCTGCGAGGCGCGCGACAAGGACGGCCTCTACCAGCGCGCTCGTGCCGGGGATCTGGCCCATGTCACGGGCATCGACCACGCCTACGAAGCTCCCCAGATGCCCGAGCTGAAGCTCGACACGGCGGCGGGAGCTCTTGATGAGAACTTGAAGCGGCTGCAGGCCGCCGTCTTCGGTCGCGGCTGGGGTCAGAAAACACCCCCAAGCTAGGAGCGGAGGGGGGCTTCGCGTATCCTGTCGGCCCGTTTCGCCGAAACCGCCGAGCACACATCAGGAGCGCCCCTTGAAGGAAGTCGTCATCGTTTCCGCCTGCCGCACCCCGATCGCCAAGTTCCAGGGTTCGCTGGCGAGCTTCACCGCTCCCAAGCTCGGTGCGCTGGCCGTGGCCGAGGCGCTGCGCCGCGCCAAGCTCGATCCCGCGCAGGTCGAGGAAGTGATCATGGGCAACGTGCTGCAGGCCGGGCTGGGTCAGAACCCCGCCCGTCAGGCCGCGATCCATGCCGGCATTCCCAACAGCGTGCCCGCCTTCACGGTCAACAAGGTCTGCGGCTCGGGCCTGAAGTCGGTGATGCTCGCCGCGCAGGCCATCCGCGCGGGCGACATCGAGGTCGCGGTCGCGGGCGGCATGGAGAGCATGAGCAACGCGCCGTACATCCTGCCCGAGGCGCGCAACGGCGTGCGACTGGGCCACGGGAAGCTCGTCGACTCGATGATCGCCGACGGTCTGTGGGATGTTTACAACGACTTCCACATGGGCAACACCGGCGAGCTGGTCGCCAAGAAGTACGAGATCTCGCGCCGTCAGCAGGATGAGTTCGCCGCGCGCTCGCACCAGAAGGCCGGCGCCGCGATCGCCGCGGGCCGCTTCGAAGCCGAGAAGTTCGCGATCTCGATTCCGCAGAAGAAGGGCGATCCGATCTCCGTCACGCAGGATGAGAACGTGCGCGGCGACACGACGGCCGATGCCATCGCCAAGCTCAAGCCGGCCTTCCTGCTGGATGGCACCGGCACCGTCACGGCGGCCAACGCCTCCTCGATCAACGACGGCGCCAGCGCGCTGGTCGTGATGAGCGCGGACAAGGCAAGGGCGCTCGGTCTCAAGCCGCTGGCGCGCATCACGGCCTATGCGGCCGGCGGGTGCGCTCCGGAGTGGGTCATGATGGCGCCGGAGCACTCGATCCGCGGCTGCGCGGCGAAGCTCGGCCGCAAGCCCGCGGATTTCGAGCTCCACGAGATCAACGAGGCCTTCTCGGTGGCCGCGATCGCGCTGATGCGCGTGCTCGAGCTCAACCCGGACAAGGTCAACGTCAACGGCGGCGCGGTGGCGATCGGTCACCCGATCGGCGCATCGGGCGCGCGCATTCTGACCACGCTGCTGCACGCCATGCAGCAGAACAACGCCCGCACCGGAATGGCTTCGCTGTGCCTGGGCGGCGGCAACGCCGTTTCGCTCGCCGTCGAGGCCTGCTGATCGGATCGGAAAGGACTCAAACATGGGCAAGAGCACTCTCTCCAAGGTCGCCGTCGTCGGCGCGGGCACGATGGGCAACGGCATCGCTCAGGTCTTCGCCATGTGCGAGGCCTCTGTGCTGTTGGTGGATGTCAACGCGGCGGGACTCGCCAAGGGCGTCGCGGCAATCGAGAAGTCGCTCGCCAAGTTCGCCGAGAAGGGCATCCTGACATCGGAGGCCGCCAAAGCCGCGCGCGAGCGTCTGGGCACCGCCACGGATCTCGCCGCCATCACTCAGGTTGATCTGGTCGTCGAGGCCGTCAGCGAGCGCGCCGACATCAAGAAGAAGGTCTTCGCCCAGCTGGACGCGCAAGTCCCGCCGGCCACGATCCTCGCCACGAACACCAGCTCCATCTCGATCACCGAGATCGCCGCGGCGACCAAGCGCGCGGATCGCGTGATCGGAATGCACTTCATGAACCCGGTGCCGCTGATGAAGCTCGTCGAGATCATCCGCGGCCAGGAGACCTCGGACGCGACGATGAAGACCATCGTCGAGTGCTCGCGCTCGCTCGACAAGACGCCGGTCGAAGCCAACGACTACCCGGGCTTCGTCTCCAACCGCGTCCTGATGCCGATGATCAACGAGGCCGTGTACTGCCTGATGGAGGGTGTCGCGACCAAGGAGGGCATCGACACCGTGATGAAGCTGGGCATGAACCACCCGATGGGGCCGCTGGCGCTGGCCGACCTGATCGGCCTCGATGTCTGCCTCGACATCCTCGAGGTGCTCCACAAGGGCCTCGGTGACGACAAATACCGCCCCTGCCCGCTCCTGCGCCGCTATGTGGCGGCCGGGCGCCTCGGCAAGAAGAGCGGCAAGGGTTTTTACGATTACGCCTGAGCGCAGGCTGCGGTAGAGGAGTACTCATGGACTTCGCCTTCAACGAACAGGAAACCCTCGTCCGCGACATGGCGCGCAACTTCGCCGAGAGCGAGCTCATGCCGCGCGCCTCGAAGATGGACCGCCAGGGCCATCTCGATGCGGATCTCTTCGGCAAGCTCGCCGAGCTGGGTCTGTGGGGGCTCACCATCCCTGAGGCCTACGGCGGCGCGGGCATGGGCAACAGCGAACTCGCCATCGTGCTCGAGGAAGTCAACCGCGCCTGCGCCTCCACGGGCGTCACGCTCTCGGTGCACAACTCGCTGCTGGGCGCGCCGATCCTCAAGTTCGGCACCGAGGAGCAGAAGCGGCGCTGGCTGCCCGAGCTCGCTTCCGGTGCGCGCATCGGCTCTTACTGCCTCACCGAACCCAACGCGGGTTCCGACGCCGCCGCGCTGAGCACGACGGCCCGTCAGGACGGCGATTCATGGATCCTCGACGGCACCAAGATCTGGGTCACCAACGGCGGCATCTGCGGCCTGATGATCGTCTACGCGCGCACCGATCCCAAGGCCTCCAAGGCCAAGGGCATCAGCGCCTTCATCGTGCCCAAGGAAACGCCGGGCATCACGGTGGGCAAGGCCGAGAAGAAGTGCGGCATCCGCGCTTCGTCCACCACGGAGATCCTTTTTGATTCCGTGCGCCTGCCCAAGGATGCGCTGCTCGGACCCCTGCACGGCGGATTCCCGATCGCGATGGACACGCTCGACGGCGGCCGCATCGGCATCGCCTCGCAGGCCGTAGGCATCGCGCGCGCCTGCATTGAAGCGGCGGCCAAGTACGCCAAGGAGCGCGAGCAGTTCGGTCAGCCGATCGGCAACTTCCAGGCGATCCAGTGGAAGCTCGCGGACATGAGCTGCCAGATCGACGCGGCGCGGCTGCTCGTGCAGCGCGCGGCCTGGCTGCGCGATCGCGGTGAGCGCTGCACGCAGGCCGCGGCGCAGGCCAAGCTGACCGCCTCGCGCGTGGCGAACTTCTGCGCGGACGAGTGCCTCCAGATCCACGGCGGCGCGGGTTACACCGATCACTTCCATGTCGAGCGTCTGTTCCGCGATGCGCGCATCACGGAGATCTACGAGGGCGCGAGCGATGTCCAGCGCATCGTGATCGCCCGCAATGTGCTGAGCTAGGGCGCTCCCGCCCTTCTCGCGTGCGCATTCTGCTGATCGACGATCACGACTACGGCCTCGCTCAGGTGCAGGCCGCCATCCCGCCTGGCCTGCGGACCAGCGTCACGCTCGAGCACATGCCCTCGATCGCGGCCTACCGCGCGGCGGGCTGTCCACAGGTCGATGTCGCACTGCTGGATTTCTACCTCGATCTCGATGGCACGACCGGCAACCGCGTCGCCCACGAGATCCGCGCCCGGCACCTGATCGGATTCTCCTCCGTGCCGCGCTGCTCGCGACGGATCGTCGAGGATCTGGAGCTGCTCTCCCGCTCGCGCGGGTGGCCCGTGCTGCATGCGGTGCAGAAGCTCTCCCACGCGCCCAACGAAGAACTGCGGGTGCTGTTCGAGGCGATCCTGTCGTGAAAGCACCGATGAAGTGCGGGGTGCTTCCGAGAGCTACAGCTCCCACAGGCGTGAGAGGGGCACCGCGAGATTCCGCTTGCCATCCAGCGCGAAGGCGTTCGCGCCCGCATATAGCAACACACCGCCCTGATAGTCGTCACCGCAGTGTTCGGCGAGCCTCCTCAGGCCCTGACCGTCCGAATGCGTGGCCGTCATGGAAGATTTCACTTCCACACCCCAGGTTCTACGGCCGCGGGTGATCACAAGATCAACCTCGACGAGATCCTTGTCGCGATAGTGCCAGAAGCCAAGATCCGGGTCGGTCCATCCGCCCTGAGCCACGATCTGCTGCACGACGAAGGACTCCAGAAGGTGGCCGAAGCGAACCCGCTCCGTGTTCCAATCCTGCATCGCTAGGCCGTGAATCGTGCACGCCAGGCCGCTGTCGACCAGATGCACCTTGGGCGTCTTGATCAGACGCTTGGCGTGATTTCTGTGCCAAGGCTGCAATCGGCGAATCAGGTACAGCCGCTCGCACACTTCCAGATAGTGCTCGACGGTCTCACGTCGGATTCCCAGGTCGCTGCCCAGACTGGACACGTTCAGCAGCTCAGCTGTGCGCAGCGCAAGCAATTCCATGCACTTGCGCATGGACGAAATGTCACGAACGCGTGCCACATCCCGGACATCGCGCTCAAGCAGCGTCCGCAGATACTCACGGTGCCATGAGCGCATGCGGTCCGATGTGCGCGCGATCGCGTCAGGAAAACCACCACCCACGACATACCGCGCGAGGGTTCGTGGAGGAATGGGATTCGTGGCCGTGACAGCGGACTTCAGTCGGCCGCCGAGCAGAGCCTCGAGGAATCGACCGGGTGCCCGAGCCTGCTCCGCAGCCGTCAGTGGTTGCAACTGCACCACCTCCATGCGTCCTGCCAGCGAGTCGCCGAGGTCCGGCAGCAGCAGGAGGTTGGCGGAGCCTGTCAGTACGAAGCGACCTGGCTTGCGGTTGCCATCCACTGACAACTTGATCGTACGGAGCAGCTCAGGCACTCGCTGGATCTCATCCAGAATCACACGCTGAGGGAGCGCTGCCACGAAACCGGTTGGATCCGCCCTTGCGAAATCAAGGGCGGCGACATCGTCAAAGGTCACATACGTGTACCTCGGCTCGAGCGTGCGGGCCAAAGTAGTCTTGCCCGATTGGCGCGGTCCAAGCAGGCACACCACGGGCGTGTCGCGCAGGGCGGCATGGAGCCGCGCCGCCTGCGGCCGTGCGAACGGTTGGGAACTGGCCATCCGTCCACTAGCCTAGTCGGCGAGCGTCTAAATGTCTATTGCAAGGCCGTCCATATGCCGAGTATGCCGATGATGCGGCCCGCAAGGGACAGCCGCCCGCCGATTCTTCTCAGCCCGCCAGCGTCGGGTAGTCCGTGTAGCCCGCCGCGCCCGGCGTGTAGAAGGTCGCCGGGTTGGGCTTGTTGAGCGCAGCGCCGCGGCGGATGCGCTCGGGCAGATCCGGATTGGCGAGGAAGCTCGTGCCGAAGGCGACCGCATCCAGCTGCCGGCCCGCGATCGCAGCCTCCGCCTCCGCGGCCGAGTAGCCCATGTTTCCGACCAGCACGCCGCGGTAGTTCGCGCGCACCGGCGTCAATAGATCACCCTGCTGCTTGCCGTAGAAATCGCTGCGCATCAGGTGCAGATAGGCCAGCGGCAGCTCGTTGAGCGCCTTCGCGAGCCATGTGGCGAGCGCCACCGGATCGCTGTCGCGCATCGAGTTGTAGCTGTTGAGCGGCGACAGGCGCACGCCGACGCGACCGGGCTCGAACACCTTGCAGACCGCATCGAGCACCTCGAGCAGCAGCCGCGCACGATTCGCGATGCTGCCGCCGTAGGGACCGCTGCGCTGGTTGGAGCCGTCGCGCAGGAATTCATCGAGCAGATAGCCGTTGGCGCCGTGCACTTCGACGCCGTCGAAGCCGGCGGCCTGCGCATGGCGTGCGGCCTGCGCGAAACCGGCGACGATGCCGGGCAGCTCGCTGTCTTCCAGGGCACGCGGCTCGACATAGGGTTGCTTGCCCTGCGGCGTGTACACCTCGCTGTCGGTGATGCGCAGCGCCGAGGGAGCGACCGGCTGGCGCCCGCCGTTGAGCAGCGGGTGGCATGCGCGGCCGCCGTGCCACAGTTGCAGGAACATCCGGCCGCCGGCGGCGTGGACTGCATCGGTGACGCGCTTCCAGCCCGCGACTTGCGCGCTGCTGTAGATGCCCGGTTCGTGCCAGAACGAGGAGTTGCCTTCCATCACCATCGTGGCCTCGGCGATGATCAGGCCGGCGCCGGCGCGCTGGGCGTAGTGCTCGGCCATCAGCGCGGTGGGGACATGCTCACCCTCCGCGCGACAGCGCGTCAGCGGCGCCATCCAGATGCGGTTCTTCAAGGAGAGCGTGCCGAGCGTGATGGGGGCGAAGAGCTGCGTGGGGGCGGTGGAGGTGGAGGCGTTGGTGGCGGACATGTTCGTGTGCTGCGAAGGGCTGCGGTGACGATTCTCGGTTCGGAAGTGCGCTTGTCACGGAGAAAAGGAAAAGCCGCCTAGCCCGCTCCCCGGCGGACCAGAGCCATGGCGAAGTCCCGACCCAACCCCATGCGGTAGGCCATGTGGATCCACAGCATCGCCAGCGGCTCCAGCAGCCGGGCCGAACTGAGCGGCCCGGCATCGAGCCCATCGAGGCCTGCATCCTTCGCCAATCCCAGCACGAGGCGCTTGCCTTCGGGCTCATCGCCCGCGACGAACATCGCCAGAGGCTGTGCGTAGCCCTTCTGGTTGCCCATGTTTTCCGCGCCGGTCTGGTTGAAGCACTTGTACACGCGCGCGCCCTTGGCCCAGGCGGCCACCTGCTCCGCGCCCGAGGTGGTCAGGCCGTGCTCAAGGCCGGCGAGGTTCGGCAACAGCGGATTGGTGCAGTCGACCACGATCCGTCCCGAGAGCGGGCCGCAGGACTCGATCGCGGCGCGGGTCGCGGGCCACGGTGTCGCGAGCACGACCGCATCGGCGCCGTGAACCGCCTCGGCGTTGGCGTGCGCGCTGGCCTTGGGACCCAGCGATGCGAGCAGGGACTTCAACTGGGCATCGTTCGTGTCGCGCACGCCGAAACGGATCTCGTGTCCGCGCGCGATCCAGGCTCCGGCGAGTGATCCGCCGACGTTGCCGGCTCCGATGATGGCAATCTTCATGGGTGTGAGGGTGGTGTTGGGGTGGAGGGTGAGCGGACTTTCGCTCGCCTAGGCCTTGGCATGCAATAACGAAACGGTATCGTAACGATATGGCAACTGCAAGCAAGTCAGGACCTGCCAGCAAGCACACCAAGCACAGCGTCCGCCGGCGTCCGCTTCCCTGTGCTCCCGGCTCGGGACCTCAAAGTTCCGTTGTGCCCGGCCGCGCCATTTCCAGCCCCCGTGCGGGCCGTCCGCGAGACCCCTCTGTTGAATCCGCAGTGATCGAGGCCACGCTGCGCCATCTGGCGGAGGACGGCTATCCCGGCATGTCGATCGAGTCGATCGCCGCGAGCGCGGGCGTTGGCAAGCCCACGATCTACCGCCGCTGGCGCAGCAAGGCCGAACTCGCGACCGAGGCCCTGCAGCACTACCAGTCGCGCGAGCCCGCGGCGACGGGCGATACCACGCGCGAGCGCTTGGTGGCTCATCTGCGCGCCTTCCGCCGCTCGCTGCTGCGGCCCAACGGCATGGCCATGCTCGGGACGATTCTGGCGGAGGAGCAGCGCACACCGGAGCTGTTCCGCCTGTTCATGGAGCGCATCGTGGTGCGCCGACGCGCGATGCTGAAGGCGATTCTCGAGCGGGGAGTGAAGGATGGCGAAGTGCTGGCGGAGGCGGACCTTGATGCGGCCGTCGCCATGCTGGTCGGATCGTTCTACGCGCGGTATCTAGCCGGCGGAACGGTCCCCGAGGCATGGCCGGAGCGCGCGGTGTCACTGGTCTGGCCGGGGATCGCGTGCCGCAGATCGTGATGCGCAACGCGATCGGGTTGCCATGTCCGTCATCATCGTCACGGATTCTGCCCGGGCGGACAGTGCTGCCATGCACCGGACCCTCTCGCCAAGCATCCGGATCGATCAGTCTCGGCTGCGCGCCAACTGTGCCTGACGTGCCCAGCGCGGAGCGGAATCAGGCCGAGGGAATACACCGTCGATCCACGAGGCTGCTGCGGACCGCGATGCGTGTGCGCAACTGGACATGAGTGTTCGTCCATGCGTCTTACCGGGCAATTCTGCGCCGGGAACTCTGCGCTGACCTGCAGCCGGCGGAACTCCGGACCTGCGGCTGCACCCACGATGCGGTCCGAACCGAGTGCGCACGACACACGTTCACGCTCATGCGCGATCAAGCGAAGTGTCTGTGCGATGCGCTCCTGACAACCGGCAGGTTCAGACGCTGATGCGGACCTGCCCCGATTCGGATCGGGGGCGTCTGCTATCCTCGGGCATGCTGGTTGTTCACGGCAATGCTGGATCTCAAATCACTGTGACGCTTCATCTCCACACCGCACTCATGCAACTGCCCCGTGTTTGCCTCCTGCTGACCCTGCTCTGCGGCTGCGTTGCGCGTCCCTCTGCGGAACTCCCCGAGACCGAGCACGCCGTTGCGGCGGTGCCGACGTTTCCAGCGAGATCTTATCGGCCTGCTGCTGCAGCGCTGGAGCTGCCCGGCTTCGCCGGTTCCTGGCGCACCAGCTACGGAGCTCTGCGCCTCAAGGTCGAGGGGCAGACCGCCAAGGGCCGCTACCGCTATGGAAGCGGTGGCACGATCGAGGGCCTGATCGAGGGCCGCACCCTGCGTGCGCGCTACGAGGAGCCGGGCGGCGTGACGGGGCGCGCGCGCTTCGTCCTGTCGGAGGATGGTGCGAGTTTTCGCGGCATCTGGCGTGCAGGTGCTGTCAGCGATGCGGAGCTCGACGCCGGCCCGAGTGCAGTCTGGGAAGGCACGCGCATCGTGCCCGTCGCCAACCGCACCTGGCTGATCGTGCTGGAGGCGTACTGGCAGGGTGATCTGCTGGAACCGGATTACTCCTACGGCGAGATGCTGGGTGCCTTCTTCGAGCGGTTGCCCGATGTCGAGTTCCGCCAGCGCTTCTTCGCCGGGCCGCAGGATTTCGAGCGCATCGTGAGCGAGTGCGCGCAGCTGGAAGAGCCTGTGGTGCTCTACATCTCGTCGCATGGCTCGCCCGAGGGCATTCACTCGCCGCAGGGCATGATTGCGGGCGATGTGCTCGGTCGCGCGGTCGCGCAGATTCCCAACCTCAGGCTGCTGCATCTGGGTGCGTGCGAGGCGCTGCTGGGGGAGCTGCCTGCCCGCATCAGGGCCGCGGCAGGAGAGGACACGAGCTTTCCGATCTCTGGTTTCACGCGCAAGGTCGATTGGGGCGGGAGCGCGCTGGTGGATTTCACCTATCTGGATCTCGTGCTGGAGCGCGGCCTCGAGCCGGAACAGGCCGTGGCACAGACGCGGCGGCTGGTGCTGTTCGCCGGAGCCGGCGTGCCGGAAGGCGCGGCCATCCCCGCAACGGATCTGAAGATCTCGCAGCCTTAGGTGCGCACCGGGCGGTGGCTGCGGCGACGTTTGGGCCTGCGAGTCCGTTCGTCTGCAGTGCGCACAGGAGCTTCGTTGCGCTTCCGCATCTTCCCAATGTCGGGAAAGCAGACTGAATCCTCGAAACTGTGCCCGCACGCGGTCGTATGCCCCGGAGTACAGGACATCACCATCCGTTCGCGCGCTTGCGTTGATGGCTGTCATCGCCGCGAGTGCGCTCCACCCCTCTGGAGTGTTTCATGAACGCACTGAATCTGTGTCGAGTCAGTCTGTGTGCCGCGATTGCAGCGCTTGGAATCGGCAACGAAACTGCCGCAGCGCAACTGCCTCCTGCGAGCTCACTTCGGTTCAATGTTCACCTACTTGATGAAAACGGAGCCAAGGCTTGGGCCGGGGCCTGTGATACCCCGATCTTGATCCCGCATTCCGTCACACCGGCCGCCCCGCTGATGAAATTCGCGACCAATGCCGATGGCGATATTGCCGGCTGGCGTGTCCAGCAGATGCCCGCCTCAGCGGAGATTTCCCCCAAGATTCCCATGGTGTGGGTACGCGATCCTTCCGCTTTGCAAGGCTGGGTGCCTGTACGCTTGATTCCCCCGACCGGCGGCGACGTTTTGCCTTGGCGTTCAGCGGCGGCTTCAGGATCAGTGCGCATGCGCTTGGCCCCGGGTGCGCCGGCTCAGGATGAGCTGTTTGTCGCAGGCTGGAGTGAGATCGACATCGGTATCGACCGTCTCAAGCCGATGCTCTGGCGGGTTCGCAAACTCAACGGAGTCTGGTCCGCGGAGTCCATCAGCATCGAGACCTACTACACGCCCGAACCCGGCGAGCCTCAGCCCGAAAAAGTCGGCTGGCCCTCGAGCACACGTGGTTCTGCATGGTGCACCAATGCGATTGAGATCAGCCATGCGCCAAACCATCAGGGTCAGACCATTCCCTGGCTTGTTGTCTACGCTGCGCAGGGCTTCCCTTGTCGCAATCCATGCACAGGATTGGTGGATGAGGCGACTCCGGCAGCCGGTGTTGTCCCGATGCGCTTTGTCGTGGAAGCGGAGACGTTGCGACTCAATACGGTTCCTCCGCAGGCTGTTTCCCCGATTCCCTGGACACTGACGGAATCGTTTCAGGATCCCCTTTTCATCGGTTATCCGGCGATCTTGGACCGTTGTCCCGATACTCCCATAGCCTGTGACTCCGGTGCCGGCTTGTGGATGAAACGTATTCCGCGCAGCATCACCGTGCGACCCGATGGGAAGCTCGACATCGTGCGCAGCGGCTATTATTGGAATACCCATCCCGACGATTGCTACTTCCAAACAGGCCTCTGGCTCGCAGGCCCTTCGGCTGGAACGATGGTGCTCGACTCTATTTCCAGCCTTCTGCCGGCGATTGCAGAGGGACCGCATCTGCTCGGTGCCGACACGGAAAGTAACGGAATGCCCTTCATCGAGCGCATTCCAGGGCATGTGACCCGCGTCATCGGTGCGCGCGGCATCCAACTGGAGCTGCTCTGCGGTGATGAGTGCACGGACAAGTACGGCGTCAACGCCCTGCTGCAGCCGCTCTACTCCGACCACATGGAATCGGCTTTGCATCCCGATCCTTCGGCACCGATCGACACCCTCTTGTCAGCGGGGTGGCGGCGTGTAGCGAAGTCTCCCGCTGTCTATGAGGCGATGGCATGGCTGCCGAGGAGACCGTCGCTGCCGATTGAAGAGTCCTGCGGGCTCATCAGCCCGACGGAAGACTACTCGCGGACCGTCATCTTCCAGCAGCCCCCGCAAGTGCTCGGCATTCCGTTCACGGGTGCCTGGTCGCTCGGCGTGGAATATGTCCGTGAAGGCCGGACCCATGTTCCGCAAGCCGTCGGTGGCAGCAGTCACGGCGCTCTGTGGTGGAACGGAGCCGACAGCTGGTCAAGCGAGCTGCTGCTGGCCAATGACTCGCATGCTGCCGCACACTCGATTTCACCTGCAGGCGAGATCGTTGTGCTGGGGAAGACCTGCCATCCGGCGGACGGTTCACTTTCGCCGATCCGCGTGGTTGCTCGCGGCACGGTCGGTGACCTGAATGGCGACGGACCCGTGGATGCCGCCGATCTTTCCATACTGCTGATCGCCTGGGGAACGTCCAATCCCTTTGCTGATTTCAATGCGGACGGCCTGGTGGATGCTGCCGATCTGGCGATATTCCTCTTGAACTGGACCTAGGCCCGCGAGCCTGATCACGGTGGCGACGGATGTACGCATGCTGCGTGGCCGTCGCCCAGTGCTCTCTTCGCAGCCCATCCCGTGCGGAGCCGGCGTGCCGGAAGGCGCGGCCATCCCCGCAACGGATCTGAAGATCTCGCTACCTTAGGTGCGCGCCGGGCGGTGGCGGCGTACCATCCACGCAGGAGAAGATGATCCGCTCGCTGCCGCGTTGGGTTGAGGTCGGTGGGTTCGCGCTGGCGCTGACGGCCGGAATCGTCAATGCGATCGCGCTGGTGGGTTTCACGCATCAGGGCGTGTCGCACCTCTCGGGCAGCTCGACGCTGATCGGCGTCGAGCTGGTCGCTCAAAACGCTTCCGCGGCGCTGCACCTGGTGGGGGTGTTGGCGAGCTTCGTGGCGGGTGCGCTGCTGAGCGGCCTCATCATCGGCAACGCGGCCCTGCGGATGGGGCGGCACTACGGCGCGGTGCTGTTCGGCGAGTCACTGCTTCTGCTGGCGGCCATGTTCCTCCTGCTGCGCGGCTCCGGCGTCGGGCACTACATGGCTTCGGCCGCATGCGGTCTGCAGAACGCGATGACGACGAGCTTCGGCGGCGCCGTGATACGAACTACGCACGTCACCGGGTTGTTCACTGATCTGGGCATTCTGATGGGCCTGCGGCTGCGCGGTCAGGCGATCGATCGGCGCCGCGTCGTCCTGTACTGCACGATCATCGCGGGCTATCTCAGCGGCGGCGTGGCCGGGGCGCAGCTGTTCGCATGGTTCGGCTTTTTCGCGTTGTGCGCTCCCGCCGCGCTCGCGGCGGTGCTGGCGGTTGCCTATCTCCTGTACGATCGGCACTCACGCTCCGTCGGCGCGCACAACCTGAAAGTGACGGAAGGCGAGACCGGCGGCGGAAGCGCTCCCCGGGCCTGAACCGGCCGCGCCGGCCTGCTACACTCCCGTTCGCGGTGACGACCCCTTCTTCCAGCTCTTTCGGTCCGGCTTCCGGCGAACAGCGCCTGCTCGAGCGTCTGCTCGCTGGCGACAAGGGTGCGCTGGCGCGCCTGATTTCGTGGGCCGAGAACTCCGATCCGCGCTATCCCGCGCTGATGCGCGCGCTGCAGCCGCGCCTGGGGCAGGCCTGGCGCATCGGCGTCACCGGTCCTCCGGGTGCGGGCAAGTCGACGCTGGTCAACGAGCTGACGCGCGAGTTGCGCAAGCATGATCGCAAGGTCGGCGTGCTTGCCGTCGATCCTTCTTCGCCGTTCACGGGTGGTGCGCTGCTGGGAGATCGCATCCGGATGGAGGAGCGCACGATCGATGCGGGCGTGTACATCCGCTCGATGGCCTCGCGCGGCTCGCACGGTGGCATCGCGCGCGCGGCGGTCGACGCCTGCGATGCGATCGATGCGGCGGGCTATGCCGAGGCGATTCTGGAGACGGTCGGCGTCGGTCAGGCCGAGTACGACGTGGTCACGGCGGCCGACACGGTGCTGGTGGTGCTGTGCCCGGGCGCAGGCGATGGAATCCAGGCCATGAAGGCCGGCATCCTCGAGGTCGCGGATGTGCTGGTGGTCAACAAGAGCGATCTGCCCGGAGCCGAGCGGCTCGTGCTCGATCTGGAAGAGGCCGTGCACATCCGCGCCACCGGCGGCGCGCGGCGCACTGATGACGAGTGGTCGGCGCCGGTCGTGATGTGCAGTGCAGGCACGGCGCGCGGACTGGATCTGGTGCTGGCGCAGATCGAACGCCACCGCGAGTGGCTGCGCCAGGGGCGCCTGGAGAGCATGCGCGCGGCCAAGCGCCTCGCGCATGTGCGGCGCGTCGCGCACGAGCGGTTGGATGAGGAATTGTTCGCGGTGCGGGGCTGGGAAGCGCGCGCGCGGACCGAGCTGGCGGCGGGCAAGGCGCCTTGGGATGTGGTCGAGGGTCTGCTGGGCTCGATTCTGGATCGGGGCTGAGCCCGGCTTGTTCTTTGGAGGCCTGCGGGCGGGGCGTACACCTGCGGCGCACTTCGTGTACACTCCTCGTTCGGCCTGACCGGTTCCAGTGGTCATGCTGGCCCCCAGAAGAACGGCACTTGAGAGCACCATGAGCAAGAGTAAGAGCCCCGTGGAGCACTTTGACCCCCGCATGGAGTGGGAGCAGCTGATGGCTTCGGCCAAGCTGCGCGATGTCGAGTTCACTTCGCTGTCCGGCTCGAAGCTCAAGGCCATGTACGGGCCGGAGGATGCGCCGCTCGAACTCGGGCGCGATCTGGGCTATCCGGGTCAGTTTCCGTTCACGCGCGGTGTGCACCCGAGCATGTACCGCGGACGCCTGTGGACGATGCGTCAGTTCGCGGGCTTCGGCTCGGCGCGGCAGACCAACGAGCGCTTCAAGTTCCTGCTCGCGCACGGCCAGACGGGTCTCTCGACGGCCTTCGACTTCCCGACGCTGATGGGCTACGACTCGGATCACGACCGCAGCCTGGGTGAGGTGGGGCAGGTCGGCGTGGCGATCAGCTCGCTCGCCGACATGGAGCTGCTCTTCGACGGCATTCCGCTGGCGGATGTCTCGACCTCGATGACGATCAACGGGCCGGCGCCGATCATGCTGGGCTTCTACATCGCCTGCGGCGAGCGTCAGGGCGTCGATCCCGCGAAGCTGCGCGGCACGATCCAGAACGACATCCTCAAGGAGTACCAGGCCCAGCACGCCTGGCTGGTGCCCGTCGAGCCCGCGCTGCGCATGATCACGGATGTGATGGGCTACTGCGCGCGGCGCGCGCCGCAGTTCAACACGATCTCGATCTCGGGCTACCACATCCGCGAGGCGGGCTCGACCGCGGCGCAGGAGCTCGCCTTCACGCTCGCCAACGGCATGGAGTACGTGCGGCGCGGCATGGCGGCGGGTCTGGATGTCGACGACTTCGCCCCGCGTCTGTCGTTCTTCTTCGACAGTCACCTCGACTTCTTCGAGGAGATCGCCAAGTTCCGCGCGGCGCGCCGCATCTGGGCCCGGCACATGAAGGAGCGCGTGGGTGCGCGCGATCCGCGCTCCTGGATGCTGCGCTTCCACACGCAGACCGCCGGCGTCTCGCTGACGGCGCAGCAACCCGAGAACAACATCGTGCGCACGGCCTTCGAAGCGCTGGCGGCGGTGCTCGGCGGAACTCAGTCGCTGCACACCAACTCGATGGACGAGACGCTCTCGCTGCCGACCGAGAAGGCCGTGAAGATCGCGCTGCGCACGCAGCAGATCATCGCCGAGGAGATCGAGGTGGCGCATGTCATCGACCCGCTGGCGGGCAGCTACTTCGTCGAGGCGCAGACCAACCGCCTCGAGGAAGAGGCCATGAAGTACTTCGCCGAGATCGAGCGCCGCGGCGGCGTGGTCGCGGCCACGGAAGATGGCTGGATCCAGCGCGAAATCCACCGCTCGGCGGTGCTCTACCAGCGTGCGATCGAGCAGCAGGAGAAGCAGATCGTCGGCGTCAACTGCTACCGCGAGGACGAGAACGGCCCGACCATCGAGCTGCACCGCATCGACCCTGCCGTCGAGCGCGAGCAGCACGCGCGGCTGGCGGACCTGCGCAAGCGGCGTGATGCCAAGCGCGCCAAGGTGGCGCTCGACGATGTGCGCGATGCGGCGCGCGGCAGCGACAACCTGCTGGAGCGCTTCGTGGCGGCGGCGCACGCCGACTGTACGCTCGGCGAGATCGCGGACTGCCTGCGCGAGGTCTACGGCGAGTACAAGGAACCCAAGATCCTCTAGGAAGGACCCCACAAAGATGAGCCAGAAGAAGATCCGCGTCCTCGTGGCCAAGCCGGGCCTCGACGGGCATGACCGCGGCGCCAAGACGGTCGCTTCCGTGCTGCGCGACCATGGCATGGAGGTGATCTACACGGGCCTGCACCAGACGCCCGAGATGATCGCCGAGACCGCCATGCAGGAGGATGTCGACGTGGTCGGGCTCTCGATCCTGTCGGGCGCGCACATGTCGCTGTTCCCGCGCGTGCGCTCCGAGCTGGAAAAGCGCGGGCTGGGCAATGTCCTGCTGGTCGGCGGCGGCATCATCCCCGGCGACGACATGAAGTCGCTCGAGGCGCAGGGCTACGCCAAGCTCTTCGGCCCGGGCACGAACACCGACGAGATCGCGCGCTACATCCAGGCCGAGATGGAGCGCCGCTGGAAGCTGGAGGGCGCATGAGCACGCAGAAGAATCCTGAGTCGCTGCCCGAGATCCTCGACATCGAGCAGGCTGCGGCGCTGCTGGGAGTTTCTCTCAAGACCTTCAACAAGGTTTTGCACACCGAAGCCGTTCCCGCGCGCAAAATAGGGCGCGAGTGGAAGTTCTCGAAGGCCGCGCTGATCGAATGGGTCGGTAGCGGTCGCTCGACGGAGTTCTACCGCGAGTATCGCGATGACAAGGACGATGGCGACGCGGATGGCGGCGACGGTCGCCGCACGGCAGGCTGGAAGATCGAACAGGACTGATTCATGGCAAGCACGACGACCGGAAGCTACACGCTCCCCGAGATCAGACACTCCTTCGACCTGACGCAGGATCAGCGCATGATCCGCGACATGGTGCGCGAATTCGCGCTCGCCGAGGTTCAGCCGCTGGCGCACGAGATCGACGAGGAGCACCGTTTCCCGCACGAGACCTGGAAGAAGATCGTGGGCTTGGGCCTGCCGGGCATTCCGTTCCCCGAGGAGTACGGCGGTTCCAACGGCGGCACGCTGGCCTATTGCCTCGCGGTGGAGGAGCTGTCGCGCGTGTGCGCTTCGACGGGTCTCACGCTGGCGGCGCATGTGTCGCTGGGCACCTACCCGATCTACAAGTGGGGCTCTGAGCGGCTGCGCAATCTGTATGTCCCCAAGCTGATCGCGGGCGAGTTCATGGGTGCCTACGGGCTCACGGAGCCCAACGCGGGCTCGGACTCGGGCGGCACGCAGACCACGGCGTTGCGCCAGGGCAACGAGTACGTGCTCAACGGCGCCAAGTGCTTCATCACCAACGCCAACTACGCCGGCACCTTCATCTGCACGGCGGTCACGGATCCCAAGCTCGGCCCCAAGGGTATCAGCGCCTTCGTGGTTCCGCGCGAGACGCCGGGCTTCTCGGTGGAGCCGGGCGAGCACAAGCTCGGCATGCGCGGCTCGGACTGGGCCAGCCTCGTGTTCCAGGATGCGCGCATTCCCTCCGACAACCTGCTCGGACCCGAGGGCGAGGGCTTCAAGACCTTCATGAAGACGCTTGAGGGCGGCCGCATCTCGATCGCGGCGCTCTCGCTGGGCATCGCTCAGGGTGCTTACGACGTCGCCATGAAGTATGCGCAGGATCGCGAAGCCTTCGGCAAGAAGCTCTCCGACCAGCAGGCGGTGCAGTTCAAGCTCGCCAACATGGCTCTGGAGATCGAAGCCAGCCGGCATCTGGTGTACCACGCGGCGCGCCTCAAGGACGCCGATCAGGTCTACGGCAAGGAGGCCGCGATGGCGAAGCTGTTCGCCTCCGAGACCGCCATGCGCGTCACCTACGAAGCGATCCAGATCCACGGCGGCTACGGCTACTCGCGCGAGTATCCCGTCGAGCGCATGTGGCGCGACGCCAAGCTGTGCGTGATCGGGGAGGGCACCAGCGAGATCCAGAGACTGATCATCTCGCGCTCGATCCTGAAGGGCGCCAAGGCGGTCTGAGCCGTGCCGGCTTCCAGTTCGCCGGTTGCCTACCAGGCTCGCTCCGTGCGCGTCGGGCGCTGGACCATCACCAACCTTTCCGATGGTTTCCTGCGCCTCGACGGCGGCAGCATGTGGGGTGTCGTGCCCGCCAACCTGTGGCGGCAATGGACGCCCCCGATCGAAGACAACACCATCCTGCTGGCATTGAGGCCTTTTCTCGCCACTGATGGCGAGCATGTGGTGATCATTGAACCGGGCGTGGGCCAACGCTGGGAAGAGAAGTGGAAGCAGATCTACCACCTCCTCCCGACCGAAACTTTGGTGCAGACCCTGGCGCAGGCAGGATTTGCGCCGGAGCAAGTGACGCATGTGCTCGCGTCCCATTGCCATTGGGATCATTGCGGCGCTCAGGTGATCGAGCGCGAGGGGCGCCTGCTGCCGCTATTCCCTAAAGCGCAGCACTACGCGCCCGCGGTGGAGATTGCCATGGCGAAGCACCCCGGTCATGCTCGCTCGGGCTCGTACCGCGCCGAAGATGTCGAGCCCATCGAAGCACTGGGCCGACTTCAGGGAGTGGAAGGCAGTCGCGAGCTGCTGCCTGGCTTGTGGATGCATGTGCTCGGCGGGCACTCCGATGGAGTCGCAGTGATCGAGTTCCGCGGTGGGGCGGGTGAGACAGCGATCTTCTGGTCCGATGTGGTGCCGACGACCCATCACATCCAGCCGCCCTACATCATGGCGTATGACCTGGATGTGGTGCGCTCCTTTGAGCAGCGTTCGTATTGGTTGGAAAAGGCCGCGCGCGAAGCGGCGATCGGACTTTTTTATCACGATCCCGACCATGCTTTCGGTCGGATTGTGAAGGCTGGCAAGCGCTACGCGTTCGAGCCTCGGTTCCCCGTCGACGCTCGGGGATCCTGAGCCCCCGATTGC
>Ga0209668_10000127_pt1 | contig 31503 bp, 38 predicted proteins | sample FrelakmetPLP11PL_FD_187150 | JGI IMG/M metagenome (GOLD analysis project Ga0209668, IMG submission 187150) | Freshwater lake sediment microbial communities from the University of Notre Dame, USA, for methane emissions studies - PLP11 PL (SPAdes)... | ecosystem: Environmental > Aquatic >...
ATCAATGAAGTAGGTTGCCATCTATCTCGATACCATTTTCTCTCTTGTACACTTCCCAGTCAGCTGCATTCATGAGATCTGGAAATCTGGTTCCTCCGTTGCATGATTCAGTTACGTATAACTTACCTGGAACAGAGCATCCACAGTTTACGCAATATTCATTGACCATACAATCGTCTTTACAAATAGTAGCACGGTATATCACCTGTTCCTTTTCGTGAGCAGGTAATATGTGAATCCTGTCACCTAACATTTTGAGATTACCTTCAATAAACTGAAATATTTTCTTTGGAGTTATCTTCATTTTCCTCTAAGTGTTTTACGTTTTGCTAATTCAGATTTTAATACTTTCCGCGGTCCATATCCACCACGCGCACTCTCAATATCTCGAATACTCTTTACTAGTTTTATTAAACCCTGCGGTTCAACTGATGCAAGCTGGTCGCTTCCCCAAAGGGATCTGTCAAGAGTTATATGCCGCTCAATCCATCTAGCTCCAAGTAGAGTAGCTGCAATAGTAGTCGTGAGTCCATATTCATGACCAGAGTAACCGACTTCAAATTTCTTTTGAAAATCATGTCCTCGGTTAATATGATCAAGATATGTGATATAGTCTAAGTTCAATTCTTCGATTGGAGAAGGATAAGTAGAATTTGTATGAAACACAACATCAGGTTGACCCTCTGTGATAGCTAGATCAATCTCTTCTTGAGTGCTCATACCAGTTGAGATGAGTAGAAAATCTGAACTGTCTTTTGCATACTCTACTAAATCTAGATCATTGATTAAAGCAGATGGAATCTTTATCATTACTCCCCACTTTCCATTAGGAAGTTTAGTATGGAATCTTCTCATGAAATCAACTGACTTCTTATCCCAAACTGAAGCAAACCAGCCTATTTCTTTTTCACGACAGTACTCATCAATTTCATCGTATTGTGCTTGAGTAAGCTCAACATCAAGTTTATATTGAAAGTAGGTAGTCTCCTCCTTTCTCCAAGGAACAGACTTTGCCTTGGGTCTCTCGGCTGGTGGAATACATGATTCAGGGTCGCGCTTTTGAAATTTAACGTAATCAACACCAGCAACAACTGCAGCATCAATCAGTTTTTTAACATTATACATAAAGGCAGTATGTGTTGGGCCGTATGCATAGTTTAATCCAATTTCTGCACAAATTATTGTTTTTTCCATGTTATCCAAGGTGACCATTTTTTAGGTTTAGTATAATTACGAGCAAGACCATTTTTTGATAACCATGCTCTACCAATATCTCTTGAAAATTCAAAGCGTTGATCTAATAGAACACTTTTATGTAAATGTAAATTACCTTTTTTATTTCTAAAAAGTATTTTCATTTGATATTCCGGATTCAAGTCTTCTACAAGATATGGTAGATATTTTTTTATATGACTTGTTGAAAATAGACTTGGAACAAAGGTCGGTTCTGTAAGTTCTTTAATTCCAGTTGGACTATTTTTTTTATTTAGTACGCACTGTAGATTAGATGAACCTAGTTTAGATATAAGTTTAGATATTTCAACTGAACTTGAGAGCTCCCAATCGTCTTCTAAATGAAAAAAATATTGGCTTTTAACTTGAGAAAAACACCAAATAACTGCTTTTGCAAAATTTGCAGTTGCCGGTAAGTTAACTACGACTTTTCCAAAATATTTTTTAGCGATTTGTTCAACTGCACTAATATTAGTTGAAGTAGGCGAAGGATCTACATTAATATAAAGAGTACTTGCCTTAAAATCAATACCTTTTAATTTAGAACAATAGCTTGCGTACGTTCTATTTAAGATTTCTGGTCTATTACAGGCAGTTGTTGTAAATTCAAATGCTATCATTTTTTCCATTGTGTGTATGGTATATTAAAGATATTTTCGCATTTAGTTAGATTGCCATTACCTGCTTTTGGAAATATAATTTTCTTAAAATTAAAAGTAGTGCAGTGTTCAGTTATTTCTCCAATTATTTTAACAAGTTCACGGGTTCGATTGCGGTCCATTATTCCTCGAGTAGTCGATTCATACTTTAGCAGAAGATTCTTTCGAACTGTCTCCATATGATGCATAGTTAAGTCAGTTGAAGAAAACTCATGTGACTTAGTAGTATTTCCAGAAATTCCTCGAGTAGGATCGCATTTTACGAAAAATTTGTTACTCATTTTAGAAGAGCTTGAGATCTTACATATAAACGGGACTCTGTTTGAATCATATCCTCTGTGTAGAGTAGGAATATTTACATAATTAATAAATCGAACAGCAGTCACATCATAGTTATACTTGATAATCTGCTCTTTGGCTTTGCTAAACTGACTTGAATCGTAAAATTCGTCAACATCCATACAAAGATAATGAGTACATCTATTACGTAAACATAAATTTAATCCAACTTGTCTCTTTGCAGTTTCGTAACGTTTAGCGGTAGGTATAGCTGATCTTTCCTTACTATTTAGAGGTAAAAATGATGTAAATTCAATTAATTCATTAATTTGACCAGTTTTAAGAAGATTTTTTAGAACATTAAAATCTTCAGTAGGTAAGATCTTTCCAAACCACGAAACCTTTTGATAAATTACACTAACGTATTCAACGTGTTGTCTAATCTGCCGAATTGAGTGTTCGAGTAGCTCAACTCCATCAAAAACGATATATGATACTCCAAGTTTCATTAAACTATTATTTTACTATTTTTAAAAATAGAAAATTCAGTTAGGTCTCTATATCCATTTAATTCACCTTGGTCAGTAACATGTTCTGGATAATTTTGTAATAAACAAAGTCCTTGTGCCGCTTCTTGAGGAGTCATGTACATATTCCATCCAAACGATGTAATATCATCTTCTTTATAGAATCGTTCACTTCTACCCTCGTATCTTGCGCGTTTAAACCATTCTACTGCAGTAAGGTCGTCAGTTAATATCATTCCTCCTTTACCTATACCTAACTGTTTTTTTATGTGAAAAGATAAGCACATAAATGAGCCTGGGATATACATATTTGAAGTTAATCTTTTTGCAGAATCGTAGATTGGATATGGCGAAAGTTGGTATATTCCAGTCCAATGGTTTGTATCAGGACGTTTATCAAAAATTACATCACCACCTGCCTGAATGATACTCATAGGTACTGACAGATACGTCTTCGATGGAATCGTTATTTCTTTTACTTCTAGATATTTACAGCACAAAAAAATAGCGTTGGTGCAGCTATCTACTGACACTGCGTATTTTGAACCAGTATATAATGCAAGTTCTTCTTCAAACATTTGAACAATTGAATACGGATTATGTTTTTTGATAGGCATTATTCTTGATTATTTTTAGGTATGAATTTTGCTTTATTTGGTAAAAGATATTTCATAAAACTTATTTCCTCATCAGTTACATTCTTAGTATATGTTCGAGTACTGACATTAAAGTATGAAATATTGTCATTTCTAATTTCAGAATCATCTAATATTATTTTAATTGATGCTGGTGAGTTACATTCTTTATAGTAATTTAACATTTTTTTGTATTTTTCATCAAGAGTCACTTCTTTAAATTGAGGTGAAATCTTTCCAGTTAAATCCTTTGCAGGTGAACCTCCATATATGTGATTTTCTTCCATATCTTTGGTTATTACACTCCCGACTAGTGCCATAGATTTATCTTTTGCATGTATTGGAGAAACAATACAGTGTCCGACGAACCAACAGTCATTTCCTATTAACAGTGGGTGATTTGAATTATAATTACATCCTTCCAAATCATCGCCGTATAGAATATGTGACCATAACTGAGAGTGCGCACCGATTCCACAATTATTACCAATAGTCGTTCCACCAATACTGTCAATGATTGTGTATTGTCCGATCCAAGCGTTATGTCCAATTGACAAAGGCTTATATCCATGTAAATTAGTATGGTGATGTATTTTACAATAATCGCCTATTTGTAAATCGTCTACAATTATTTGCACGTTATCACCAATATATGTATTATCACCAATCTTTACATGATGTGCTTTGCCGGTTAACCCTCGGATAGTCGCAGTCGGCGAGATAATTACGTTTTTTCCGAGTTCTAAATATTCAACTTGTATATTTTCCATATTACTTTTTATTTTTCCAAAAGGATATATCTAGCCATTCATTATTACAGAAGATATTACGAGTTCCTTCTGAAACATCTTCTCGAACCTTACCGATGTATTGTGATTCTTTCTTTATTAAATTAATTAAATTAGGGATATTTTTGTATTCAGTAAAATTAGGAAGATTAGTATGGCCTATACCTAATGTTTTTCTTCCCATATGTCCAAGTTCAAACATTGCAGTGCACCCTCCCTTTGGAGTAGGCTTAATATAAACAAAGCATTTTTTATAGAACTCTTCAATTAATTTTGGAAGTGTAATGTTATCTGTATAGATAAACATGTCTTCTCCAAAATAATTAATTAAAGGAAGAATTACTTCATTCCATTGAAAATAAGCGGACCTCGTTCCTTTAACACCACGATAGACATATATTTTATCTCCTAATGGACATGAATAAAAGTTAGAATAATCCTTAACTTGAAGATATAGCTGCTTATGCGAAATTTTATTGCTCTTTAAAATTTTTGAAAATTCTCCAGGATAAGCTAGTGTGAATCCTTTGCCACTAGATATGACTGATTTTACACAAAGTATAGAGTTATTTCGTATATCGCCTCCTCCCCAAATTATAATTGAATATGACTTGTGTAAAGTAAGTGCGGTTAAGTCAGAGTTAGTATATAATCCAAAAAAAATTGCAGGTTGAGCTGGGTCTGAATATCTTTCTAATTTCCAAAAATTTCTAAAATTTTCTCCGAAGGTTGTCTCAAGAGTTGGAGATATGTAAACTTGACGTATCCTCATATGCTCTTGAATTTATTTTTTTCTGAGGTACGTCGTGCATTATAATCTGCGTATAAATATTCTTGTGAAAGTTTTGGTGGAGACGTTTCATTACTTCCAGGATTGTGCCTATCCATCTGTTCAGAATAAAATGGATTAGTTATATACTGCTTGCGTCTACGTAGCTTAGAGGATGCAGCTTTTTTACATAACTCTTTTGCAAAATATCCCATTTTAAGACCCTTTGGTAAATTAAAACCTCCAGTCGCATCAAACAGTGGGCGATATATCATAGTTCCGCCTAGACCAGTTACTTGCCTATAATACGCGTGATCATTTATTTTTACTAGTTGAGTATCAGTGTCCTTAATAGGAAAATTAAAGAAGGTTACCATTCCACAATCTTTAAATTCATTAAGTATTTGAATTGAAGCTGTATCCCAACCTCGGTGAAACCACATATCATCACACGACATTACAAAATATTCAGAAGAAGTTGCTCTGATTATTTTATTAAATGATTCAGCACTTCCTAAATTTTCAGAATTTATTATAACTTCGTCGATTTTACCAAAGGCTTTCATTTCTAAGAGCCACTCGTTGGTTCCATCATTAGAATTATCTGAAATAACAAGAAGTCTATATGGTATCTTAGTGGAAGCAATAATCGACCATATGCAATTTTTTAAATAATCAAGACGATTATATGTTACAACACAAATATCTACTAGACTCTGCATATTTACTTATTTTTTTTAGATTTATTATTTCCATGTATTACCCATTTACAATATCCTTCAGGTAATAATGTTATATTTTTTGTAAGTTCATACATTTGTCCATGTTTTCTTTCATTGACATGATGAATTACAGTTTTCTGACATAAACTTAAAAACATTGAACATCTAGTATTATGATATTTAGGCAAATGAGTATCTGTTTTTTTCCAAAAATCAAACATAGTTGGCTGTGCATGTATAATAAAGCATTCAAATCTTTTGATATTTTCAGAATACTTTGATTGTATCGTATCGATATATTTCGGAGACATCCAATCATCACAATCATGTCTAGTTTGAATATTAGGTTTATGTGATTTTACATATTCAATAAATCCATAGTTATCGTATACTGCATCAAATTGGAAATCTAATTTTTCTCTTAAGTAACTTTCATCTTGAATATTTGTGATAAGCACCCAAGTAAAATTTTTTTGAATTTGAGATTTTAATGCAGGAATTAAAATAGCTTGTGTAATAGTTAGATATTTATCTAGTAATTCCCTATCTGTAAAATTCATCCTAGATACGATAATATGCTTCATATTAAGATATTTTTTTAAATTCTACGATTTGTGGAATAATTGGAATACTCCAATTACGATTATTTTCAATCCATTTTGCGTGAGTAATTCTAGCTGGAGACCTGTAGTTAGTTTTAACGTTTTGCGTAAGACTCTCTGAATGAATTCTTCTATAAAAAAGAGAATATTTTAATTCAATACTAACAACTCCATTCTTTAAGCATCGCTTGATAAATTCAGTATCAGCTGCACATTTCCATGGCTGAAATCCTCCAATTTTATTAAAAGTATTTTTTGAAATAAAAAATACTCCATGTGCGACTGACTTGTGTAAATTAGTGCTGATATACGGATTATAATTAAAATCTAGATACTTAAATCGAATTGGTCGGTCTATTGAATATCTTGAAAAGATATAGTTTAGTAGATTTTTATGCATAATATCATCTGCATCAAAGAAAAGATAATTATCATACTTTGCAAGTGAAGTTAAGGTATTTCTAATAATATATGGCCCAACTGATTCATTTGAAAAGTAAATTTTCAAATGTGGATAGTTATTTTTAATAGTGTTAAGATAATTTAAAGTATCTAAACAGTTATCAATGCCTACTAATATTTCATATTCACCTAAACTTGTTTGAGAGATAATTGAGTCAAGACATTCTTTAATATACTTCTTTACTGAAAACGCAGGAATTATTATGGAAACCGGATATTTAGTGACGTCAGTAATGAATTCTTCAGCAGATGCTGCAATATACTCATTATTAGTATTCCTAATAAGCGTGCGATCTACTCGTACAGACCGAGGCTTGGCAAGCGTTACCGGTACACTTAATTTTGCGACCTTTGCCATAGAGGTTTTGTTCTTTTCAAGCCACACTCTACCTATTTTTGAATAATTTGAGGAAGCGCTAGTAATATTATCATATGTGATAATCTTAGAATTATTTAGAGTATGCCCAAGCTGATTAAATTTTTGATCTGGCACAGTCGACGATATAACAATATCAGTATTTGAAAATACTGGTACATCTGGTAGAATCTGGGAAAGGGTCTCTGAAAGATTAGAACTAGCTACGAGTTGAGGATCCTCGGATACACTTGAAAATATCGCAGGTGACACATCTAAATACATTACGGACCAATCTAGAGATCGAAATGCTGTGCCTCGTTTAAGAAGAGAAGCAATTTGGTTAACTATGATACTCATACTAGAAAAGTATAGAGTATTTTCTGTACTTATTGTAAATACATTTAACTTTAGAGAAGAGTATATTTTCTCTAATCTGCTGGGCGAGTTTGCCTTTAAATTAGAGAAGATTGAACTAACTGGAATCACCGAAATATCAGAATATAATAGTCTAAGATGATCTAGATTAGTAGAGGACAAGGGAAGCTCAGGGTGTACCATGAGCTGGATCTTTCCTCTAAATTGAGGATTTCGATTAATTAGTGTAGAGATCGCAGTTCTAGTAAAGTGAAAATATATGTCACTAGCTTCAGTTATTACACGGAGAGGTTGACTCATTGAACTTATCAAGATCCTTTTTTAGATCAATATCTATAACTCTGGGAATCGTATAGAATATTGTAGTGTCGCAATACATGTTGCTGTTTAGCTTATATATGGTGTCTGCTCTAAAAATACTTATGTAGTGACTTAATTCAAAGCAAACTGGATAGTCTTGGCGTCTGTATAGATTGTGTGGGACTACCTGTTTTCCAAATAGCGGATTAGTAGGATCTTCGGTAAGACAGAGATATGGGTGACTCTGAACCTCCTGTCGGCATAACAAGGATTGGCTCATCTCTCGATTATTGGAGTCGACCATTAGTAGATATGCTGAGAGCACATCGCTCCATCTCCGTTCAGGGTAGGTAACATATAATAAAACGATAAAATCTGACCTCTTTGGCTGTATCTTATCGTATGCGTGAATGATTACGTCCTTTATTGAAGTCTCGTCCTCAGCTAGAGCAGAGGGACGATCTATTATATTGACTCCATACTCTTCGGCAATCTTGATAATTTCTGAGTCATCTGTTGTTACCCAAGTAGAAGACAAGAGCTCTTCTGGAATAATCGCTAGAGTGTGTCGTAGAAGAGTTCTGTTCTTAAAAGGTAAACCCTTTGAACCGAGTCGAGCTGGAATAACAATTTTCATAGTTTATCGAAATCCGATAAGGTTATTTTAGGTATATCAAGTCGACTTGCCTGACTTAAATTATAGAGCTTAACTCCACGTTTTTCAAATTCAGATCTTAATTGCTGATATGAATTATTTACCCTCTTCAAATAATTTACTTTTATGACTGGATGCGGACCGTCTGACTTATTATAGAAGTGACCGTCTGTGAAGTCTACACCAATCAGTCCAATATTCGTTGCTCCAAGCTTGTATGCAAGAATAGTTGCAACGTAAGGTGAATTAACAAAATGGTCAATAACGTCAACTCTATCTAGATTCTTTAATTCTCTTGAGCCTAGACTAAAGTGAACTATGCTCTTATGCCGCCAACCCTTTACACAAGTAAATAGGTGTTTTGCAGTAGACTTATTAATGATATCCTTTCGGTTTCCATGAAATCTGCCAGGGTGATCTGTAACAAGTAGATAGGTAGGTTGAAATAGTAGAGGGACATCGTTTACTCCTATTGTAATGTAATTTGAATATGTGTTGCGCAGATCAGTCAAAGAGGTACCGCATCCACACACAATTATTTTAGAACCCTTGTGAATATTCTTGAAATCTACTAAGCTTTTTATTATTGCTGACACTCTGATAAATTATTTTAGAACTCTTTATCTTTTTGTTATACAATATAGATAGCTTGCGGTTTAGAAAAAAATAAAACAATGGATCATTACGCTATACTTGGAGTCCCACAGAACGCCACAGAATCAGAAATAAAGAAAGCTTATCGAAAATTAGCACTACAGTATCACCCAGATAAAAATCAAGGAGATAAGAGATCTGAAGAGCAGTTTAAAAAGATAGCAGACGCGTACTCTGTACTTGGTGATGCAAATAGGAAGAAAAAATACGATGACTCTATAAATCCTGCAAAGGATGGCAGACACAAGACTTGGAGCTTCAATGAGTTTGAAAGCCAGTTTAGTTCTGCTGAATTTAGAGCAAACTCAAGTGCCAGAGGAAGATCAAGCCAAGGAAAGGTGCATGTTCCTCCGCCAGATACCGTATATCTAGATATCAATATTAATCAAACTATCTCGCTAAGTGATGCTGTCCTAGGTAAAAAGATAGAACTTTCATTTACTAGAAAGAAGATAAATTACACTGGAGTAAACGGAGCAAATATCAATTTTATCAAGGAGGACGAGGAGAAGGAGATAACTATCCAGTTAAACCTAAAGAGGGTCTTTCTTCAAATTAAAAAAGAGGCAGGACGGTCCACTGCAAAGGTTCGAGTGAGTAAACTTGGCAACGAGGATATTCATAATAGACAGAATCTTTGGGGAGATATCGAAAAGATTCCTCTATTTGGAGATCTATATGTTAATATAGAAATAGTTATTCCTGAAAAGGTTTATCTTGAGGAAAACAATATTATTCATCATGTAGAGATTCCTCTATATAAGACCCTTATTGAGGACGAGAAGATCAGAATTGAGACAATATTTAATAAGAAGTACGATGCAGAGATCAATGAACCTAGGATTTTGAATGACCTGAAGTTCATATTGCCTAACGAAGGGATACTAAATGATAAGAATCAATTAGGTAATTACATAATTAAATTTGATATTCTTACTCCAGATATTTCGTCACTTTCTAAAGATAAAAAGGATCAACTATTAACGATATTATCGACTCTTTAGCATAATTTACGGATTTTTTAATCATTGCCTTAATAAATAATAAAAAATATTAGGCTTTGATGAGTTTAACTAATTCTATCGATCGCGTCAATTATGAAGATCATCTTCTTCTAATTGAGAATGTTGGAGAAAAACTTAAAGTACAGCAATCTGGTCAAAACGGAACTGTTTTGGAAGGAGTTTGTGCAGTATTCGGTCAAATTAATAATAACCGTAGAGTATATGAAAAGGAAGAGTATCTTCCACACCTTTCATATCTTCAAGAAAAAATTCAAAAGGGCCAACTCGTTGGTGACCTAGACCATCCACAACATTTTGATGTTACTCTAAAGAGCGCATCGCATATTATCCAAGGTCTAAACTATGACGGAGGTAATAAAGTTAATATTCGTCTTAGAATATTAGAAAATACACCAAACGGTCGGATTGCAATGGCATTATTAGAAGGAGGAGTAAATCTTTCGGTTTCTTCTAGAGCAGCAGGAACGGTTAATGAAGGAGGTCGTGTAAAACTACAGCGTATCTTTACATATGACCTAGTTGGTGAACCTGGCTTCACAGAGGCGATCTTAAGAAAAACTGTTAGCGAATCATTAAAGAACGAATTTGAGATGATAACTGAAAGTTATTCTCATTTAAGAGAGACTTCTGTTGTCTCTTCTAATCGTGTTATGGACATTACAGAAAGTCTAGATTTTGCGGATAATTTTAAAATATACAAGATAAATAAAACCAATAATGACGTAGATCAAATCTTTCAGTCAGTTCAAAAAACACAAAAAAATAGCACAACAATGGCCGATTTTGTAACAAGAGAGCAAATGGATCAATACTCAGAGGTTCTAAAGAACCAATTCGCTGGTATTAAGAAAGAGTTAAAAACTCAAAAAGCTGTTCTTGAATCAGCGCAGACTCCTTCTGGAGATATCGATACTCTAAAACTAGTAGGTTTTGTTAATTACTTAGCAGAACAACTTGAAGGAGTAGTTAACTATGCTGATTATATGGCAACTAAATTGAATGAGTCAATTAAGTACACTGAACATGTTGCTGAGACTTCTAATAATTCAATTGACTATGCTAATTACATTGGCGAAAAGTTGAATCAAAGTGTTAATCACCAAGATTACTTAGCTAGTAAATTGAATGAGTCTATTAACTATGCTGAATACATTAAAGAAAACGTAAACAGTTCAATTAAGTACCAAAACTACCTAGCTGAAGAGTTAGATAAGAGTCTTCAATATACTGAATATGTAGCTGAAGGTGCAAATCGCGGAATTGAATTCTCTGAATATCTTTCAGAAAATATTAATCATAACAGAGAGTATGCACAGTATCTTTCTGAGAAATTAGGACAGACTATTGGTTATACTGAATATATTGCTGAGTCTTTAAATGAAGGAACTAATGTTTCTGGAAAACGTAATGTTCTTGGATCAGTTAGTAAATTAGATGAATCTACTTCAATTGATGCTCTAATTTCTAAAGTTGATGCAGTAATCACTGAAGTTAGTAGCAAATCTGCAAAAGCAGTGTTAGAGAACAAGTATCCTTTCCTAAAAGTAATTGGAGAAGATAAGAAATCAGCATTCTATTCACTAGATTCAGATATGAAGCAAGCAATCGTTGAAACACTTAACGGAGCTGTATGGTTCAATGAAAACGATGTATTAGGAATTATGGAAGCAGTAGTTAATACTAAAAACCAGGATATTCCAATGTATGTTCGTTATATGCCATCTGAATACAAAGAATCGTATGCGGCAATGAATGAATCAGAAAAGAGCAAAATTAGCGCAAAGGCGCAGTTATATAGTATCAGAACACCATATCAAGCTAAAGCATTTTGGGATGATGTAGACTTCAGATCTATGAACGAAAGAATTGAAATCGAAAAACATAATAATAAATTACAGAAACTCAACGAAAGCCAAAGTCCAGAAGGTCTAATTCCTGTTAATCAGGTGGTTGAGATGCAGAGAGGTTACTCTCAAAATTACATAGATACTATGCTTCGCGGAGCATCTTATCGAAAGTAAAAAATCCAAAAAAAACGTAACTCAATGGCACGTACTAAAATTTTCAGACGCTCAAGCGATAATCGTTTGGCAAGCACTTGGAAGCCAGTTCTTGAAGGTTATGGAGCGGATATCGAAAAAACACCATGGTTAGCTGAGTACGCTCACAACCACGCAATTTTCGATAATACTACTCCATTATTCGAACAGACTGCTCCAGGTTTATTCTTCCAACAACCATCTTCTTTAGGTGGTTATATGGGACAACCTCAAGCACCAACTAGCGGAATGACTCCGTTTTCAGGTGGTGCAAAAAACGGATACGGAAACGCTGATTCTGGTTCTGGTGACAAATTTCCTTCATTGCTTCCTGTAGCTATTCAAGTTGCAGCTAAGACAATCGGATTTGATCTAGTTCCTGTAATTCCAATGGATTCTCCTGTAGGATTCCTTCCTTATCTTGATTACCTTTACACTGGTGGTCGTACTGACAAGTCATTTGATCCTTATATGATCAAATTAGCTGGACTTACTGCAGACAACTTCGCAGGAACTTTAACTTACGATGATACTGTTGTAGGTACAGGTGGTGATTTTACTGCAAAATTCGTAGGTTTCTCACGTGTAGATGGTTCAGTAATCGTTAAGATTGTTGCAGATACTACTGTAGATAACTCAGCAACTGTTGCTGGTGAATTCGAAGGAGCTACTGTAACTATCGACGGTAATGTGTCTACTGCTATTGTAGCAGTTGGTGCTGTACAATTGGTATCTGCATTGGAAAACCATATTTCTGGTTTTACTTCAGTATCTGATGACGATTATGCTACTACTGGATTCAATGGTCCATACTTGCCTAATACTGGTCAAGTACCGGGATCTATGAATCGTGCTTCTTCTGAGCTTTCTAAATTCCGTCAAATGGGTCTAAGAATGTTCACAAAATTCGTAGAGGCAGAAACTGATCAAGTTGCTATCTCTGCAACTGTTGAACAGATTCAGGATCTTAACCGTGTTTGGAATTATGACGTTATCTCAATGTTGGAAAACGTTGCAGTTAATGACCTTGCTCAATCTATCAATAAGCGTCTTGTTGACCGTGTGTTAAACTTAGCAGATGTTCACTCAGGAGAAATTGATTTAGTTGAAGGTACAGGAATTACTACACTAGACCTTTCAACTGGTGCTGGTGGATTCGAAAACGTTTCTACTTTGCAACGTAGATTAGTTACTAAAGTTCTTGAACTTGCTAACTTAATCTATCACAGAGGTCGTTTCGGAGCTGGTACATTCATGGTAACTAACGGTCGTATTGCTTCTGCTCTTGCTGATGTTGCTGGTTATTCAATCGCGCAAGTTCCAACCGATATGGGTGGAATCGCAGGTAACCTTTACCCAGCTGGTAAAGTATACGGAGTTCAAGTATACGTAGACCCTAACATGTCTTGGGGAGATACACGTCTTGCAATTGGACGTAAAGGTGCTGATGAAGAGCCTGGTGTTAAATTCATGCCATACATTATGGCTGAGTCTTTACAGACTATTTCAGAAGGTACTTTCTCACCAAAAATTGGTATGAAGTCTCGTTATGCAATCACCGAAGCTGGATGGCATCCAGAAACACAGTATGTTAGCATGGATATCCAAGGTGATATCGCAGTTCTTACTGGTGGTGTTGCTCCTGCAAACTTTAGCTAATCTTTGATTGACTAATACTTTAAGAGAGGATCTTCGGATCCTCTTTTTTTGTTTAGTTGCTTGTATAAATAATAAAAAGATATTTGTAATGGCGACAATTATGTCAACTCTACTTGGGATTCAAGTACAATTTAAAGTATTTCATTGGCAAACTAGCTCTTTCTCTAAGCATAATGGATATGGCGGACTATATGATACACTAGACGATCTTAACGATACTTTCATGGAAGTTTACATGGGAAAGTATGGTAGAGTAGCACTAAACGGAGCAGAGGACGCAATTCAATTAAGTAATATTGGAGAAGTTAATATAGAGGCCTTCTTAGACACTGTAGTAGATTTCTTATTATCATTAAACCATCAGTTAAATAGTCAACAGGACAGCGACCTATTAAATATCAGGGACGAAATGTTGGCTGCAGTGAATAAGCTTAAGTATTTACTGACCCTTAAATAATCAAACCTTATTAAACTAGAAAAGAGGACCAATTAGGTCCTCTTTTAGTTTGGTGGGCTCTCCTCAAAAAGTTGATATAGTAAGTCTAGATGAAGTTTGAAGATTTGCGTCTTGATTAATGAGCTCGTGAATCTTGAAGTTTGAGTACAGTATCGCAATCTCTATAGTTCAAATTGTATCCAATTAAGGAATAACTCGCTACGTCAAGCTAAGATCAGATCGCCCGTGTATCTATACTTGAGTAGTATGATTGAATCCATCTAGCTTTTCTTGAATAGCTTCGATATCCTTTTCAATACTTTCAATTTGAGCATCTTGCCAGGCAACATTGAAGACTACTGTAGTTTCAGTAGACTCGTTTGAGTATCTTGACTGGTATATGCCCTCAGTAGTGTCAATTCCACGTACTCCTTGGATTAGGGATTTGAGTTCAGACAGTGCAAAAATATCTTTGCGAACTGGTGCAGAGGCATTGTGAATCCTAGCCTTTAGGCCGATAAGTTCATGCATCTCCTGATTAAGTTCTAACCAGGTCTCTTCGATATTATATGACCTAGGATTTCCAGTAGAAACTGAATTGAATCGACTGATTCTAGTCCAAAGTTTTTGAATCTTTGCGACTTTCTTGTTCTTTTCCTTTAGAGCTTGTGCAATATTCATAGTGTATGTAAATATTAATTAAGTTCAGAGTATTGTTTCCATTCAACGACCTGTGCAGGTCCATCTGGAGTTTCAACGGTTTCGCCAGTAGGAAATGCTAATATAATCTTTCCTTCTTGTTTGCCGACTGCAATAAAACCATATCCTTCACAGATAATATTAAGGCAGAAACCTTCTTCGATTGGTTCTGCAACCTTTTCGATATCGAAATCTGGTTTCATTCCTTCGTGATCGTTATGATCACACCATTGTTTTGAAAATTCTGCCATTGTGCTTAGTCTATATTGATTTTTTTACAACAAGTACGTTATTATCATTATATGGATTATCTGCACTTTCAATACAGAATAATTCAAAAGTATACCCTGGATATTTTTTCTCTAAGGTTTTTATTTCTCTTCGAAATGACTCAACTGTTTCTTCTCTTAAATCTTCGCATATGTAAATTCCACCATTGTTTAATTTATATAGTGAATTCTCTAAGAAGATTAAGTTTGCGTAAAATTCATGTAACCCATCCTCAACAATAACATCAAATGATAAATCATTTAGTATTTCATTATTCCACATATCTTTGATAACAGTAGAATCTCTCTGATCACAATAAAAAGTACTAATTCTATTTTCATTAAATAGTATGCGACGGTCAACGTCTGCTCCAAATATATTAGAATTGGAAAAATATTCTCTCCAGCCACGTAAAGATGCTCCAGGTATGCCAGTTGGCCCCATATTTGAAGGAACATCTAGATTATTTGTACCTAGTCCTAATTCAAATATGTTTAATTTTTCATCCTTTCTATCTTTGAAAAGTTCATTATATAGAATAGTATAGTTATGTCGACCGGTACCTTTATCACTACCGTGCTTGGTCATTATATGACATAATTCACTCTTTTTCTGTAATTCTTGCATATTTTATTTGTTATGTTATTACTAATACACAAATTATGTAAAAAGTTTCACAATTTTAGTAAAGAAGATGAGGTTTTGCTTCAAGTTGGCCGGCTTGGGTCACAACTACGTACTCTGGCATATATGTAGTAAGATCAGAAGCACCAGCATAGGAAAGTGCAGAACGTACTCCTTCCATTAAACCAATAATAATTGGCGATACTCCTCCCTTATACGGAACATGGGTAGATTCACCCTCTACATTACGGATATCTTGTCCATTTGCAGCCTTTGTATCTAACGAGGCAGATCCTCTATAAGTCTTATAGAGTAGACCATTTGCACGTTTTGTAATTTTTCCTGGAGACTCGTCTGTTCCTGCAAGTAGAGAACCTAACATTACAGTATTTGCACCGATTGCTAGAGCTTTTGCAATATCTCCACTTGATCTAATTCCACCGTCTGCCATAATAGGAACAGTCGCACATTCAGAAATTTGCTGTATGCAAGTAACGTTCGGAACTCCAAAACCAGTAGTAATTCTAGTAGTGCAGAGTGATCCGCCACCAATTCCTACACGTAATCCGTCTGCACCAGCTTCCTGTAAATCTATTGCAGCTTGGGTAGTTGCAATATTTCCAGCGATGATATCTACTCCAGGGAAAGCATCTTTACAGAACTTAATCATATTAATCACCTTTAGATGGTGACCGTGGGCAACGTCTATCATTAGGACATTTGCGCCTGAGTTTACTAATAGAGTAGCACGACGACGGTCTTCTTCTGGATTAATTCCGATTGCTGCAACTACTGGAGAAACAGTATTAGCCAATTCGCCAGACTCGCCAAGCCATTCATGAGTTCTGATAATTCGATCAGAGAGATTCTTAATTTGATTGGCCTGTTCTTCTGCTGTCATAAACCGATGAATACACCCAGCTCCACCTAGAGTAAATAGAGCAAAAGCCATGGCTTCATCGCAAACAGTGTCCATTGGAGAGGCAACTATTGGGATTCTAAGTTCAAAGTTCCTACTCAGTTGAGTTTTTAGTGAAATATTTGGTCTGGAAGAGATTTCCGAGTATGCAGGAACAAGTTGAATATCGTCGTATGTTAAATAGGTTTGCATATTATTATGTATTTTTTAAAAAACTGGATTAACTTTGATTTTACATTCGCTAAACCAGAATACTAGCTCTGAATATGTGCTTATCCGATTGGCTATGAGTAGAGAACATCTGGACAATATCATCATCTTATATAGAACAAACTGCAAGTCATTTAGATCTATTGGTTTTCTTAAAACTATGCATTTTATATTCAAAGATTTGCATAAATCTACGTATTCATCCTCAACAGAGTGGTTGTCTAATGAAATAATTGCTAATTTTGCTTGTGTGGGTTGAATTGCATCACGATATGTCTCAAAAGAATAAGGGTGAGTTATCCCAGATTCATGCGCACCTTTCCATGTTCTAACCGATATTCCAAGCGCATCCACATCTCCATATTTATTCCAAAATTCATTTACATGATCTATTACGACCTTGGAAAATTCTATTTGTTTTATTGTGTTGATTATCCTAGATTTAATGCGAGAGGATATTCGATTTGCGTCATAATTCCAATCTATCAATGTTGTCATTGAAAATATGTGATTTAGATTTGTATTTCCACACCCATTTGTGTATTGAAATTCATTGTATATATTTTCCTGGTCAGACTCTTCTGATGCCAACACGAGTAATCTGCAAGTATAAAAAGGCTCACGGTGAAGTGTGGACGGCTCACAGTAGATATGTTTTTCATTTAGAATAGTGTCATAATTTCCATATATGTAGTCTGGATTGCATTCAATTACAGTATTTGGATGAATACTAAATGCTGATATGAATCCTTTCATCACATTTCCTAGTCCATCTATATGAGTTTTACTTATTACAATTTGTGTTTCTGGAGATATCATTATGCTGTCTTAATATGATTTGAGTAAAGCTTTTTTAAGTTCGAGTAGATCGTCTTTGTACATTTGAGCAGGCTGTTTTTGCTTAATTAAGATAAGTTCTGATTCTTTGGATTGAGTATCACTCAGTAGTTCTTCGTATTTTTCACTAGTTAGTGTGTGAATTGCCATTGATAGTAAGTAATTATACGATCCATCAACTTCATCAAAATCTGCAGTTTCTAGAGCAAGGATAATCTGCTTACGTGGAACATTATTAATCTTAAGTTTTCCATTGATTATTGACTCAATAAATCTGGCACGATTTGAAAGAACTAATAGTTCCTGTTCAATTTTCTTAATTAGGAACTCTCTACGCTGAATATAATAAGTAAGTCTGAATTTTACGAAATACTTAATTATTTCAATTGCATTAGTAAATATCTTAAGATCACCATTTTCATCAAGGACAGTAAAATTCTCAGACTGTCGCTCCTCCATCTTTAGGAACTTATCAAGTTTATCAGTATCCTGAAGTTTTTTTAGATCTTCTCTCCTAAATTTAATAGAGTAACTTATATTTGATTTACAGTTATTGTCGTGTCCAACAATTCTTCTGGTTTCTTCAAGAGAAGTTAGATGCGCATCAAATTTTTCATAGGTCATGGAAGGAGGAAGCTCTGAAATATCAACAGTTGTTGTATTCTTTACAGCGTACATTCCACGATAAACCCAAGCAGATTCGTTAAGTACATCTCTAGCACACTGTCCTGAAAAACCGTAATACCATGGAGAAGGTTCCTTATAAGTTTTATTATCAAGCTCTTTTAAGCATGCGTCAATTAGGTCAAGAGGATTTCTATTTAAGATATTCGTAGCAAAACCAACAGCAATTCCACTTCCTCCATTTAGAAGAACCGTAGGAATAATTGGTAAGAAATATTTTGGTTCTATTTCATTTCCTTCTTCATATCTAGGAGTCAGAAGTTCAAAGTCCATATAGAGTAATCTAAAATTCTTATGTAACTTTGTAGAGATATATCGAGGTGCTCCTGCTTCTGGTGAGCGTAAGGAACCAAATTGTCCTATCTCTTCAAGAACGGGCATTGAATTTTTAAATTTTTGGGCCATTCCAACGATTGCACCATTTAAACTTCCATCTCCATGGTGATAGTGTGCATCAGAGGCAACTTTACCTGCAAGTTGGAATATCTTTAGTGGTTTCTCACTGCCGTTTTTCCAAACTTTATCTGCAACAAATATAACTTTACGTTGAGTTGGTTTAAATCCATCAATCACTGAAGGAATTGCTCTCTCCTCAACTACGTATACTGCGTATTCTCGATAGTCTTGGTCAAGATATTCAGTAACTGATTTTATTTCAGGTTTTGACATTATTTACTTAATTATTTTATAGGGTTGCCTCTATTTTAAAATATGAGTTATTAACTAAATACTCATAAAGCTCGGGAAGATCTTTGCATATTTCTTTTCCATCGTCGTATGCAGTTAATTTAGGGTCACCGATTCCATCAGAAATATAGTTTTTATCATACATAAACCATTCAAACCATTCAAATCCATTATCTGTTAATATAACTGACCATAGTTCATTAATAACAACAGAGTAGTCATCAACAAAATCAAGTAGATCTATATTTAATTTATACGCTTGACTAATTAAGATAGACTGGTCAACCATCTTTCTGGTTAATTTTTCAAATTTAGCAAAAGTCATCATGGTTAATTAATTTCATTTAGGTAGAATATCTTATCTAGAAAATAGGAGAGAGGTATGCTCATCTCCCTAGAACTAGAATCCCAAGTAGAATATTGAAATACTATATTCTCTTCTGATAGAATACAAGAGAGACAGTATTCAATAGGATTTCCTTCAAAGCTAAATGGAATACTGTAGCCGACTGGTCTACCTGAAACATCTAGTAAAACTAGCCAGTGTAGATATTTTCTAGGAGAATCGTGATGAACACTGTGTACTACTGCAAGGCGGTGCTCTCCATATTCAATTACTGAAGAACTTCCTCTAAATTTATTGAAGATAATTGGAGTTGGGTGCTCATTAACTAGTGTCAAATCATCGTATGAATAAGTAGTTAATGGAAACCACTTATAGATTAGCGTAGAACTGTCTAAGAAGGTCCAGTTCTTTTCGCAATACTCTCCAGATGGACTATCAAATACTTTATTTACGTAGATGATACGATTTTCACGATCGTATTCTCCAGTACAAATACGAATTGCTTCTGTTTTAGTTAAATTGCAGGCAGTTGCTAGAAATTTAATCTCGCCGTTTGCTTCATAGAGTCTAAGGTCCTCTAATCCAACTATTCTAGCACCTGGTCGAATATCTACTGAATATAATTCAGTCATTTCACCGTGGCCTAAAAGATAATTTCTAGTTTCAACTGGACGAACTGATGTATTTTCAAAATTCATATGATTCCCGTCACTTGCATAGTGATATGCACCATTCGATTGATCGATTACATAATTTACTTGCCTAATATTTACGATCTCTTCTCCTTCTGAAGTGATAATTTTACATGGAGAACTATTGATAAATCCATTTGGCGGAGCTACATCGAATGTGCTACTCTCACCGCCATTACCTAATAGGGTAGTTACATAATATTTTAAATTATTGAATACATTTTCACTATTCGGAAGAGGTCCAAGGTTTAGATAGTTTAGTGAATTGACAAGTCCAGCGAGTCTATCCTCAGGAAAGAGATAATAGTGTAGGATAGTTAGTTCATAATCAAATAATCTATGTAGATAGATTTCAGATTCAACATACAATCCATCACTATGTGGATAGGGTATATTTACACCTAATTTATAGAGGTGATATGCTTTATTGTGCTGTGCTGTGTTTCTATATTGCAAACAAAGATGATATATTGCTTCAGAACGAGTAGGATGTACTTCATATCCTGACATTACCCACTCTTCTGCACTGGCAAGATCAGAAAGTGCAATATAACATTTTGAAATCAGGTAGTGGCAGTACCAGATATCTTCTTTCCAAGTAAAACCCTCAATTGCTAACTTATAGAAATCAATAGCCGTTTGATATTGTCCAGAAGAACGATTCTCTTGTGCAATGTCAAATACGCTTAGTTCATTAGATGTATCTTCGATCATTACTTATTTTTTTAATATTCTTTCTTTTCTAGGTGCAGAATCAGCTCCAAACCATGCATTTAATGATTCTTTATAGTCTTTATCATTTTTAAGTTGCACTAGTTTAGGATTCATGATAATTTGTTCGTATTCTGCATTTTCAAGAGCGGCAAGTCCCTTCTTGTATTCGATATCCCAAGAGGAACTCTTTGTCTTTGTCATCCACTCTTCAAATTCTTCATTTGTGTAAAAGCTAAGCGACTCTTTTCCTTTTTTTGCAACAACTAGTGGTGTCATTACTTTATAAACTCTACCTTGATCAAATAATTCTGGCCAAAATCGATTAAAGAAATTGATTAGGAGTGCAGCAATAGAATTTCCATCAGGATCAGCGTCAGTATAGATATAGATTCGACCATATCTTAAATTCTTAGGCTCTTCTCCAAGTTTTAGTCCAAGCGAAGCCATTAGTTGTACTGCTTCATCATTTTTGATAATTTCAGTACTCTTCATCTCACTAACATTGATAAATTTTCCTTTTAGTGGAAATGCACCCATTGTTTGAGTATCACGACACTGTCGAACTGCTGAAAGTGCAGATAGTCCCTCGTATATTCCTAATATACAAATTCCTCGATCACCTTTACGTTGGGCATCGATTAATTTTGCAATTTTAGTCTTATCTAGTGTACTATTTAGCTTACGAAGCTCTGCTCTTTCTTGTGCAAGCGCTTTTTTCTCAATCCAGTCAAGCACTGATGCAATAATATCAGACTTAAATACGATTTTTGCTAATTTATCTGAAATTTCGTGTTTTGTACCAAACTCTTTAGGTTCAGTAATCAATTTTTCCTTAGTTTGGGAGCTAAATGAAGAATTTACGATTGTACTATCAATAAAAACTGAGAGGTAACTACGAATATCGCTAGGTTTTACATCAACCCTGTGTTTCTTCTTAATCATCTCACGTAACTGAGCAATAAGTTGGTTTACAACATATTCTACGTGAGTTCCTCCGTCCTTTGTATGGACAGAATTAACGAAACTTACATTAGTGAATCCAATATCAGATTTTGCAAAACCTATTTTCCAATTAGTTGACTCTTCATAAAAGAATTCACTAGTATACAGCTTGATATATTCATCAAAATTCTTAAATCGTAGAGTAAATTCCTTCGTTTTGCCTCCTTCAATTCTAGTAAATTTTAGGGTAAGCTTATTGTTACATGCAGTAACATCTAGACACCTTTTAAAGATAATTTGATAAGAGATCTCATCAAGATTTGTCATCTTGAATCTTTCTAGATCAGGGATATATGTAATTTCAGTAAATCCTCTCTTTGCTGGAGTAATGCTTGCCTTTGTTCGATTGTACATGTTATTTGTAAATGACTGGTCGAACCTGTTCTTTCCATCACATGTAGATATCGTAAAAGATTTACTAAAGATATTAGTTAGAGTAGAACCTACACCATTTGTTCCAGCAACTGTTCTCTGCTCGCTGTCATCAAAATTAGATCCTGCCTTAAGATTTGAGAAGATCATCTCTGGAATCCATTCCTTGTGTACTGGATGTTTTTCTACTGGAATTCCACCATTATCCCATACTGAAATCTCATTAGAATCTAGATTAATAGTTACTCTAATCTCATTTAATTTAGGGTTACGACGATGTTCATCTACTGAATTTGATATGATTTCATCAAATAGTTTAATAAAACCTGGGTTGTAAGTTACCTCTTCATTTTTTATATTTTCTCCATCATAAAGATACTGATCGCCAGTGTGCGGAGAAATTGAACCAATATACATAAAAGGTCGAAGCAGTACGTGCTCGACATCTGTTAGTTTTTGGTATTTTTGTTCTATTCCTTTATTTTTAGCCATGCTAAGGTTTTATAAATTTTTGTATATGGATAGGTTTTCCAGTGTTATCGTCAATAAAGTATAACCTATTTACTTCATTTTGAGATAACGGTTTCCATATAATTGAATCCCAATCAAAGCCAGTAGAATAATTAGCAGATTCAATAGATAATATGTAGTTATTATCAAATATAAATTTAAGAGCTAAATATTTCTTTTGATCAATTGGTAGTAGTCGAATGGTATAATTATTTTGAGTAGGTCCAAGTTGAGTTTTAACAAGTTTTCCAAATTCTCCAGGAATACTCATTAATGCAGAGGATGGAAGTGTTGTATATGCATCAAATACAGGTTGTTTACCATCTGTAGATACTAGATTGCCAGAAGATATCCAAGTTTTTAATAGTTTTACGAATTTTTTATTAAAATAATTATTCGTTATTTTACTAGGATAATTATAATTACTTGCGATTTCATACATTGATTCTGAAAAACCTAATTTTTCAAAAAGTTCATCATCAGTTTCATATATCTCAGATATTGCTGCTCGCCAAACAGTCTCATAAAATAGGCTATTAATAAATTCATCAGCTGTAATATATGTATGGAATTCTCCTGAACCAATAACATCATTTTGTTCTAATGTAAAAATTGTGTAGTAATAAAAAAGATCTCCATCTGCCCAAAAAGTAAAAACTGGAATATTTTTATAAATATCATAGTCAACTCGAATATCAAAGGTAGAAAATGGCAAATTTGTTTTAATTGTACCAAGTGTAATATCTTCATCGAGTCCTGATTCTAAATACTCACTAATTGAATTATTAGATAAATATTCAGCTTTAATTGTTTTTCCAGTAAGTGGATTATTTTCAATGAATTTAATAACTTGATCGATCGTTGAATAAACACTTGTCTCGATTGCAGAAATAGAAACATCATCTAAGAAAGATTCTTTGTTTAGATATGTTGTATTATCTGAAGAAAGTGCTCGTTTAGTTAATGATTTTCCCCTACGGTTATCTATATTTTTTAATAAACCATCTCTAAATCTATCTTCAGGAATAACATATGGAAGATTAAAATAATATGGATGAAACGCTTCCTTTGTTGCCTCGTTTAAAAAATCGTAGATTGGAATTATGTGTCTCATTATTTTGGTGCTAATTTTTTTATCTTAAGTGCCTCCATAAAATACGGTGGAACATTCTTTTTATCTAATATTTGATCAAAGCATTCATCTAATATATATGTTTCTGCCCAGTCATCATCGTTTCGAATTGATCTACCGTATGCTTGTAATAGATCAATTAGTGTCTTCCAATTATACCAGTCTGGTCTAGATTCAAGTCTCTTTTTAATCTTATTACTAACTAAGTTAGGAAAAGGTACTTTTAATATTACTTGAAATCTAGAAAGTTCGTCCTTTAAGTCAACTCCATTTATCATAGATGGAGAAACTAGAACAGTCTCAAGGGTAGAACCTAAATGTTCAGCTAGTGATTTTTCTCTAGTTTTAGAATCATGAAAAATAAGTCTAGAATCTTTGATTGCAGACTGTATCCAATTACTAAACTCATAATTTGAAGTATGAATAATTCCTTTATGCTCAATATTTTTTTCAAGTATCTTCTTTAGTATTGGAACTGCTCTAGCGAAAGATTCTTTCTTATTATAGTAGGACATTTTTCCAAACTTAAGATACACAACTGGTCTCTTCTCTGCATCAAATGGACAGGGAAGAGGTAGATATGTTGATTCGGTTTCTTCAATTCCCATAATAAATGAAAATAACTCTTTATTTAGAAGAGTTCCTGACATAAAGATAACATGGTCATAATTATCCCAAAACATTTCCTTAAGATAAATATTTCCCCAGATAGGTTCAACAAGTATTCTAGTTTTTCCAAATTGATCAAGGTCCTTCTCAAATGTCCAGTTTGACTTAAAATTAGATCGATCATTAATAAATCTATTGTATTTACACATAGACTTATCTACATGATCTGCTTTTTTAATCAGATCGATCTTCTTAGATCGGGTACGGGTATCTTTAGCATCAGATAATAGTTCCTTAGCCTTGGTTCCAAGTAAGGGCACGATAACACTAGATACATAATCTGCTAATTCTTCAATTGTCGTAATATTATCAAAATCACGCTCCATCCAAGGTTGCCAAATATCTAGAAGCTTAATGCTTCTTTCTGAAAAAACTGATGCAATAAAATCACAAAAAGTCTCTTCAAATGCATGCGCTTCATCTATTATTAATAGCTTAGAGTTTCGTTCTGCCATTAATTCTGGAGAATACATTGAATAGGCAGTAATAAGATGGAAATTAGTTAAACTTAGAGGATTTTTAACAAATTTTGACTGTGCAACCTTGTGTGGACAGATAGTGCACTTTTTATCGTTTGCAGTGTTTAATATTTGAGCGTCTCCACATCCCATATTATTACGACTACACCAATAGTTGTTTTTACCTTTAAGATTCGCCGCAAAACTGAAATCTCTAACATATTGATCCTGTAAGAGTTTAGTATTTGTGATAATGTCTATCTTTGCACGTTTACTATAGGTGTTTCTATACCATTCTGAAATCATAATAGCAGCGTATGATTTTCCAACTCCAGTAGGAGCGTCAATCATAATAAATTTACTGCCGTTTTGAATAGATTCCTTAGTGAAGGCTAGAATAGTTTCTTGTTGTGCCCTTGGACTAAATTCTAATTGTATCTCTGCCATGTAATAGTATTAACTACTAATTTACGTAGCAGTTTTAAATTAAACTTAATTAGTGTGCACTTAAACTTTCTCCAAAATACGTAAACCGTATGTTAGATCAAAGAATGCAAATTCTTTTTCTGCATGAGCCTTTGTCATTTTAAAAGTGTGACGAGCTTCTGAAACAAACCATTTTTTCCACTCTTCATGTTTTTCAGGAGTGATAGTATTATTTGAGTACCACTGCTCCTTATCCTTTTCAAGAACAGAGCGATCTACTCCAGCAATATCAAGTTGCTGATAAACTGCAGCCATCGTAAAATTTTCACGGGTTAGCCTATTTGGAAGGTGTGACATAATTTAAAAATTTATGTATTAGATTTGGAATATTTGAATCTCCGACAAGTATACTTATTTTTTCTTTAGATATACTTGATTTTAATAGTGTGTCAATGCTTGAATTATTTAAAGCAGAGGTTGATTCAGTCTCTAAGAATTCTCTGAATTCCTGAGAGGTCATTATTTCGTGCAAGTTAGTATATTTCATATAGTATTATATCTTAGAAAATCGAGATTTTACTTACATTGAGCTTGAAAGTACCACAGTTTTCTACCAGATGCATCTATTAATGAACTATCTGACTTTCCATAACATTGAATCCAATCAGAAAATCCGCCAGCTGGAATATCGAATGGATTTTTCCAATCTTTGAGCTGACCTCCACCAATTAAGTATGCTTCAATTGGAATCTGGGTACAGAGTTCAAGAAGCAGAGTATTATTAAAAATTGCATCACGAGATTTTTCAAAAGGGTCTTGATCTGCACGAAATAAGATCTCGGCACGTAGATAATTGCCAATACCATTGAAATATCTCTGATCCATTAAGAGAAGATGAATTGGCTTATCAAAATGTTTACGATGGATATTTTTAAAGATATTCTCCTTAAATAGACTAGTCTCTGCAACTGGACAAGGTCCACGATTACTTGAAAAGTCTTCTACCCATTTCCATTTAGCAAATCGACGAGTGTCAACAAGACACATTCTTTTTCTTCCAAGATGAGTATTGAAGGAGAGGTGTGTGTGGTTAGGACGATCAGTCCCACACAGTTTCCAAAATCCAGACATGCCCATACTTACGCTAATTCTACGTTCAGTTGGGTAGCCCTCCTCAGTAATTAGTAAGAGTTCCTTACCTCTGGCCCTCGCGGTGAGCTTAAAAACCTGAAGATTCGAAGGTTGAACTAGACTCAACCTGTTAGATACTTCTGGTGAAGTAGAAATTGAAGTAAAGTCTAGACCGTCACATATTGAGTTAATATACTCGGCCATTATTTTTATCTCAGCTAATTCGGGCATAATCGTAAATTAGGATACACTTTGACATATAATACTAAAAAAATAGAAGGATGTAAAGATAAATAATAAAAAAATCTAGCACAAAATGAGCAATCCTGTAATGAATTACAATCAATTCATGTCAGCTTTCAAAAAAGCAGCAGCTGGATACAGCGGAAAGGCTGATATCAAGAATAGCGACAAAACTGGTACTGCAAAGGTTAAACAAGATCTAGCCGCAAACCCAGCTAAAACTAAAGGTACTGCAGCGATCGATAAGTATACTAAGCAGTATCTTGCAACTGTTAAAAAGAAGAATGTTGTTTCTTCTAAATAATTTAAGATAATGAGAAAAGCAATCACGAACTTCGAAAAGTTTTCTCTATACGAGAAGAAGGGAGACTTGAAAAAGCTAGTCGGTAAAGATGATGACGAAGAGTTAACAACTGATGATGCAAAACGTCTTGGAATAAAGATTGCAAAAATGGATGGTGAAGATAAAAAGAAGTATGTTGGGATTATCAATTTCCTAGGAGCTTCTTGTGGAATCTACAATGAGATCTGGAAGAATTATAAAAAGACTAGAGATCGTAGAAAAGATTGATGCTACCACAGTATCTAACTATCTAGATAAATAAATTAAAATAATCGCAATAAAATGGCCGGTTTACCACATTGGGATAATTCTAGAGCAGCGACTAATTACTACGAACCGATATTCTTAAATCAGTTTGAAGTAATTATTACTCCTCCAGCCGCAATTACACAAAATGTCGATCTATTAGTTGAACACGTAATGTCGATTACAGGTCTTCCTGAATTAACGCCAACCGGAGTGGTTGAACAAACTTATAAATTTGCAAAACGTTCGTATGCTGCTGCAGTGCCAGAAAAAACTGTTGCAGATCTAGCGATTAAGTTTTCAGTAAACTTGAATGAATCAAATGATATGTATATCTACAATATCCTTAGAGGATGGGCAGATTTAGCGTATGATCCTCTAACTGGTCGCCAAGGACTAAAGAGAGACTACTATGGAGAAGTATACGTAGCTGTATTTAATAAGGCTGGTGATATCTTCAGAGAATTTAGATTTACTCCAGTTATTCCGAACGGAGCGCTTACTCCAATGGCACTTGATTATGTTTCACCAACTCTTTATGAGATAACTGCTAATTTTAGAGCAGATGCTTGGAAAGAAACGCGAATTGGAGAAATCCGAATTTAAAAATAAGATTTTATAATGGAAATGTTTAATGTTCATCGCAGAGACATCTTAAATTTCGATAACTATATGGATTTAAAGAAGCCAGGTTTTGGCGGACCTAAATCTGCAAAGGTATATAGAGATGCTAGTGGCAAAAAGGTTAACACTAACCCTAAGCTTGAAGGATATCAGAGAGTAGTTCAACGTGACGCTGCTTTTTCTCACAATGTATACGATCCTACTTACAAAGCAATGACTCATGATCTTGTTTACAAACAAGAGAAGAAGAAACCATTTACGTATGATCCGTATTCGACTGCTATTCCAGTTAAAGAGGTTGGTGCAGTTAAAGAGGGTAGATCATGTAAATCATTTAGCGAATTCTTGAATGAAGCGGAAGGAGCAGAAATGCGAATTCCAGCTAGAAGCTTTGATATGGCAGAAGATATTCTTTTTGATAAAAAGATTGACTGGGATGGATTTGCGAATACTCCTAGAGGAATCAATGGAAAAGCATTTACTAAAGGCGGAGAAATGGTTGCATATTTTGATAACGACACTAAAGAATTAGTAATGTTGCCAAATGCTGCTGAAATGACTATGCCTGCGAAAATGGATGACTACACTGACGAAGAATACTCTGAAGATGAATATATGGATGATGAAGAGGTAAAAGATACTCCTGAAGAGGACGATCTTGAAATCGAAGAACCTGAAATAGAAAATCTTCTTACTTCTAAAAAATCTAAAGAGATTAAAGAAATAGAAGATCTTCTTACTTCGTTTGAGGGAGAGCCTTTAGATTATGATGAAGAGGATGAATTCTAAAGATTAAACTAATCGATTTATTATTTAAAAGGTCAATGTAATATTGACCTTTTCTTGTTTAGTTTAACCCGTTATATTTTTATTTGGGTAAGTGTCTCAATTTCAGAGATCTCATCCTCAGTAAAGGCCTTAGATTCAATTAAGTAGTAAGAGAATGTTAACCCTTCGTACTCTTCTTCAATGAACGACATGGTGTTCTGGATAGCTGAGGAGGACAAGTTTGAGTTCAAGTAGACAACCCTTTTGTATTTTTTGTTTTTAATATTGATTGCCTTGTCTAGAAGCTTTTTTATTTCATAATTTAAGAGAAAGGATTGAACTTTATTTGGAACAATAAACTTTGTTTTAAACTTGTCCTTTATGATTTTACTTACATTTAGAACGTAATCCTCTTTGCTCTTCTTAGAGAAAGCATTAATAAAGTTCTTGTACTCTCTGACAAATATTATTGAAACGTGGTGGTCTTCCATATCATATTGGTAATTTTGCAACGTCAACCCCGGCTTCCCTTAAGATAAGTAGACCAGCAGTATCTCGATATTCTTCTGCATAGAATATTCTCTTTATTCCAGACTGAATAATTAGTTTTGAGCAATCTTTACATGGAGAATAGGTAACATATAGAGTAGCGCCGTCTGTGCTCTGTGAAGACTTTGAAACTTTTAAGATTGCATTGGCCTCGGCGTGTAGAACATACCAATAGGTATTTCCATGCTCGTCTTCGCAGTCATTAGTGAACCCTTTTGGTGTTCCATTAAATCCATCAGAAATTATCATCCCATCTTTTACAATAAGAGCACCAACTTTCTTTCTACGACAGCAGGAGAGAGTTGACCATTCGCTGGCCATTCGCAAATAGGTGATGTGATACTTTAGATCTTTTGGTGTCATTCTTTAGGTTTTGCTGGGTTTCTAAATAGACACGTTGAAATAACGGATATTCCTAGCCAGTGTAATATAGTAAGCTTGTGGTGAAATACTAGATCAAGTTCACAAGTAAGATATGTTGCCCAGCAGAGCACTGCAATGAGTAGAGTTGCGGCAAGGTTAATTGAGATTCCAGTAAAAAATTCTTTCATTTTATTTGATATTTTGATTTATCCAATTGAGTAATTCATCCTCATTACTTTGAGTATTTTCTCGATATGTATGGAAAACATCTGATAAGTCTCTAGTTGGTTCTCCAGAATAGTTTACAAGATCTGCATTTACTGAAGGAATTGACTCAGCAGTAAATTCACTATCTAACATTTTTTCAACGATCGAATAGTGATGTTCATAGATATGAAATGAATTTGCAATATGAGTGTAAGTACCTAACTGTAATTCAGGATAGACATACTTCAGGTGAGCAACCATTTGACTTTGAAGAATTGCAAAGAATGCAATATCTGTCGGAAGACCCCAGATCACATCGTTACTTCGCATAGAGACAGTAAGATTTAAACGATTATCTCTGATTTGAAATATTCCGTACATCGTGCAAACAAAATCTTTATTGCCTTTATGCTGATGCTCTGGAAGATTGAAATGTAATACTGCTTGTCTAGAATCTTTATCGTTAACTAGAGAAGTGAGTGCCCAATTGTATTGAGAATACCCAAATCTATTCTTTTTAGTAAATAGTAGATGTCCATATGATGAGTTGACTGTGCCATCCTCATTTTGAATAGAATTCCAAAACTTTGCATACTCCTGAATAAAAGAAGTATCGTTTCTTCCCATAAAATACCAGAGAAGTTCAGCGGCAATATATTTCTTTTGAGAAGATCGAGTCTCATTGGAATAGAGACAAGATAGAGGATTCTCTATTACTAGAGCAACATTAGTATTCTCCTTTATGTTTAAATCTCTAGGTCTAGTATCGTATTCTGGATTCTTCATCAAGTCAGTAAGACTTTCTCTGTATACTGTTGAAAAATCGGGTCCTTGGTAAACTAACATATTATGTTTTTATATTTTATACAAAGCATGCGTCTTGTGGTTTATATTTTTTAGGATAAATAACAATAAAGTACTAGGTTATAATGTCTACTGGATTAGTTTATCCAATTATAAGTTTTGCGGCTATTGACTATACTAAAATTGCAGCAGGTGCATATTTTATAGGCTTTAATCTAGATAATGCTGGCAAATTATCTAAAATGGATAATGCTGGAACCATTATAGTTATTGAGGGAGGAACTGGTGGTGGTCCTGGAACAACTGGACCGACTGGTCCGACTGGAGCAGGTAGTACTGGTGCAACTGGAGACACTGGAAAGACTGGACCAACCGGAATCGGCTCGACTGGTCCTACTGGATTAGGAGACACCGGACCTACTGGAGTGACTGGTGCAGAAGGACCAACTGGTCCATCTAGTGGACCTACTGGAGCAACTGGTTCACAGGGACCGACTGGAGAACCCGGAGGACCTACGGGTCCGACTGGAGACACTGGAGCAATTGGAGACACAGGTCCTACCGGATTAGGAGACACAGGCCCTACCGGATTAGGAGACACTGGAAGTACTGGAGACACTGGTCCTACTGGAGACACTGGTCCTACCGGATTAGGAGACACTGGAAGTACTGGAGACACTGGTCCTACTGGATTAGGTACAACTGGAGACACTGGTCCGACTGGATTAGGAGATACAGGTCCAACTGGAGACACTGGTCCAACTGGATTAGGTACAACTGGAGACACTGGTCCGACT
>Ga0209668_10000129_pt1 | contig 30974 bp, 21 predicted proteins | sample FrelakmetPLP11PL_FD_187150 | JGI IMG/M metagenome (GOLD analysis project Ga0209668, IMG submission 187150) | Freshwater lake sediment microbial communities from the University of Notre Dame, USA, for methane emissions studies - PLP11 PL (SPAdes)... | ecosystem: Environmental > Aquatic >...
GATTGTCATAACCATGATTGTATCGGCGGGCAATATAATATTGCAGCATTTAAAGATGCGAAAACTGCTTTTATCGATTAGTTCAATGCGGAACTTTCGTGTTTTTGTTGGAGTATTAAATTTTTTTAAGAGGTTGTTTACCTCAGTTTCAAATTCAGTGATTTCATTAAAAGTCGGTTCAAAAATTTTGGTCGTCATTTAAAAATATAAATAAAATTTTTGCAAATGTATTTTTTTTATTTTATTTATCCGCATGACTTAGCCGCCGAGCCAATTTCATGTCCTTCACCGAAATCGTGATTGCCTTCCGGTGCTTGGCACAAAGCTTGGTGTCTTCAAAAAGTTGCACAAGAAACGCCTCGGCCGCCGTTTGGATCGCATCCATCGCCGACTCGGCAAAGCGAAGGTCCGTCTTGAATGTGTATCCAATGTCGCGAACGGCTCGACGAAACGGCGCCTTGTTGATTAGCAAATCGGTGTTCTTCTGAAAATGCCTGATTTCCCGGAGAGCTTTTTCGCCCGGATGGTAGCGTTTCTTTTGCTTTTGACTAATGGAAGGAACCAGCGAGGCTTTTGGGCACTTGACGGCAACGGAAGAGCTCTTATGGGCCTGGTGTCTGATAGGAGCGAGTTGCTTTGTTCTTGCCATCGTTTACAATGAAAAATGAATAACTTGTCAAGAAAAAAAATTAAATTTATAGAAATTTTTGAGAAAACACATTTTATTTTTTATTGCGGAAATTTAAAACTGGTTTTCTTTTCACTACAGACGACGCAGCGGACGAAGCCGCCACGGACGACGCAGCGGACGACGCAACGGATGAAGCCGCCGCGGACGACGCAACGGACGACGCAACGGATGAATCGGCGATGGAAGACAGGGCAACCGATGCATTGTCGTCGTAGTCGTCGTTGTCAGACGACTCGGACGATTCGCTGCTATAACGCTGTTGGCTCTTTTTCAAATTCTTTGGCTGAGCCCGTATGGGCTTGGCGGCAGGAGCGCCCTTTTTAACGGGACCTTTTTTTGGTTTTGGCTTTACAGACGACGCTGCGGAGACCGCCGATGCAGCGGCAAACGAGGAACTTACCGACGAATTTGAGAACACCGAGGACTGGGACGACGATCCTCCGGAGGAGGGCGGCGCATTGAACTTACGCTTGAGTACGTCGAACCGGTCAAAGTCATTCTTGCGCTGGGTTTTCTCCTGGCTTGAGTACTCCCGGGAAATGGAAGAGTCGTCGTCCTCGTCGCTCATCGATGCATCACTGATCGAGTCACCGGGCGGCGGACTGTTGCGGATCAGTGGGATTGAGTGCACCGAGTGCAAGGCCACTGACTGTGCCAACGGGGCCGTCAAGGATACAGAGTGCAAGGCTACCGAAGGCGCCAACGGAGCCGGGGCCGCCGGAGCGACTGAAGGCGCCGGATCTTTAGCCGCCGATTTTACAGAAGACGCCGGGGGTTTAACCGTCGACGGAATGGACGGCGTGGACTCGATGGCCGACGCGGTTGCCAGCATATCCTTGGTGAGACCGGAGCCCTTGGAAGACGCCAGCGAAGCCTTTTCCAGGTCTTTTTTCTGCCGGAGCTGGAACGCCGTGGGTTCCTTTCCGGAGCCGATGATGCTGATGCTGTCCTCACTGGTGATCTCTTCCTCCATGATGTCGGAATCGTACTTGGCGGTACTGGCCAACGCCTTTTGGAAACAAAAATCAACGGTTACTCGCCGGTCCTCCGCGGACAGCATATTCATAATGTCGCGCACCGTTGAGTCGTCGCTCTGCTTCTGGATTAGCTTGGTACTCATCTCGGCCAAAAAATCCTGCAAAAAATACTGAAACAGGTGCTTGCGCTTAGCAAGCCGACAGTCCTCGTCCTTGCCCATGTAGGCATTGAAGACGCGCCGGAACACGTCCTGGATGTCGGGGAAGAGTTTGGTGGCGTGCTCCACATTCTGCAGCTGAATCGCGCTATTGAGGTTTGTGGTGCTCTCGAGGCCCCCGATGTACGCGTCCCTGATTTCCCAGGAGCTGAACTTGCGTTTGCACAGGTCATAGATGTACTGGAAGTAGCGCTCGGCGAAATCCTGCAGGATGATCTTGAGCCTCGGTTTTGAGTGCTGCATGTAAAAAGCTTTTTTTTTCGGGCAATGAAATTAAATTTTGATAAAGTAGGGCACGGCAAGCACAACAATGAACACGATTCCCGACAAAAGAAAAATCAAACCATAATTTAACTTGGGCAGCGCAATGGCACTGGAGTGTTCGCGTTGCACAAACTGGGGCTTTACCATTACCAGGATAATGAAGGTCAGGATGGCCGCGAGCAAGGCCGGAAAAGCCGGCGAATTGATAATGCGGGTCCACATGGGCGTCACATTCTTTTTCGCGGTAAAGTATATGGTGTCGTCCAGTTTGTTACCGGGCGAGGAAAAGGGTTCTTCCGGGGCAATCGGCGACGCAGAGTCCGTGGTCGATTTGACGATTGACATCAGTGTGCTTTTCAATAAGTTTTCAACTTTTTTTTAAAAAAGGTCATTTTCTTGCAACTGTCCCCCCGAGCCCCCTGGGAAAATACTGTAGTACGAGAGCTGCCCAACGGTTACGCCGTACTGGGGCATAAATGTGTGCACCGTGTATTTGTCCTCGACGGCACGGATGATGAGCTGTTGGCGTGTGCATCGCTTGAGCGATAGAATGCGCGCCTCCAATTGGGAGGACCAGCGTTCGTATGCGGAAAGACACATGACAAAATGTTTTTTTTTGTTGCGTGTGGAAAAAAAAATGCGTCGTTTGTTTAATACGCGAGGTGAAAGCGAAACTGACCCGGCCGACAGGTCTGGACGCAATGCAATGGGCAGGGGACCGGCGGCCCAGGCGGGCCAGGCTGCGCCAGCAGGACCGGCCGCGGCGCCAGCGGGACCAAGGAAACAGTTTGTACTGTACCTAAAACCAAACGACGGACCCAGCAGCCAGGCGTACCGGCTGGCGGTTCCAATGCTAAACCTGATCGATGTAGTGGATACGCGCACCCTGAAACCCGCAGAGATACCGCCGTTTCTGAAGGGTGTGCCGACACTGCTGGACATCGCAAAACGCGAAGCATACCCCGGGCGACTGTGCCTGCAGATCCTGGAGAAATTGAGCCACCGGGAGACGGCTGTGTACGATGCCGACTCAACAATGATTCCGCAGGACGCCTACCAAAACAGTGTGGCAACACAAGGCGAGTCCGGACCGGGTCCGGTTGGGCAAGACGACGGGTATGCGCCGTGCGACTTTTTGCCGAGCGATCCGACGCTGTACCAGACCGGGCGGCGTAATAAGGAGGATGTTAATGGGATTATAAACCGGATGATGGAGGAGCGCACGAGCGATATGCCGTCCCAGAGCACCGGGCAGCCGTCGCCGGCCGAGATGTCCAAAATAATGCAGTCCATGCTGGAGGCGTGAATAAAAAATTTTTTTTAAATAAATTTAAATAAAAAATTATTTATGGCGAAGCGAACTCGTGATGAAATTTATGAAAATAGGATGGCCGCTGAAAATAATTATATTGAGCAGATTCGGAACTTACAACAACAAGTACAATTTGTTAAAAACGAAACTTTAGCAGAATGTAATGTAATTGCAGACAAAGAATTAGACAGATTAACCAAGGAAGCAGAAAATTATAAGGCATCACTGGATATTCTGCTGACCGAAACTCTTGAAAAAAACAATGAATTGGAGGAACAAAAAAAAAAAGATTTGAAATCATTTTTTGATTTAGAGAGAGACTATAAAAACTTACAAGAAAATAATAAGATTACTGAAACAAATTTAGCAAAAAAAGATAAAGAATTTGAAGAATTAGAAGGGATATATGTCCACCAATTAGCAGAAATTTTAGAATTATCAACTGTTAATGCTACAAAAGACAAAGAGCTAACCGAAAAAGACAAACAGATTGAACAACTAAGGGTCGACGTTGACGCACTGACACAAAAATTAGAACAAACCTTACAATACTACAATGAACAATTAGCAGATAATGCAACATTAAGAGATTATAACCTACGATTAGTAATTGATAATACTGCAAAAGATAAAAAGCTAAGCAAAAAAAACGAAAAGAATGTACAACTGATGACTGAAAATTATAATTTTGAACAACAAAAAGATAAATTAACAGAAGAATTACATCAAGTAAATAATACCGACAAACAACAAAAACTCCAAATTCAAGAGTTACGAGAACAGTTAAGTTCAAATAATACTACAGTGACCACGTTACGAGACCAATTGATAGCCAATGTTACTGACATTACCACATTAAAAGAAAAATTACAAACAAAAAATAACAATGAAAATATAGGACAAAAAAGGCAAAGAGAACTCAATACAGGGAAACAAAATAAAAAACAAAAAATAGATGAAAGCACCCTTTTAAACCTGGAAAAAGAAAATGAAGGGTGTAAACTACAAATAAGAGAATTAATAGAAGAATTACAGCAAGCTAAATCAAAAAAAGAAACATACCAAATTGATAATGAACAATTAAACAATAAATTACAAAACGCTAACTTTGAAAAAGATAAATTACAAAAACAAATTAGTAATCAACAATCGGAAAATGAAAGATTAACAACTCAAAAAAATGAAAATGAACAAAAAATTGATACATTAAACACACAATTAGCCGAAAACACCTCAACAAATAAACAACTAAGTGACGAAGTTGCCGGATTGACACAACGATTACAAACAGAACGAGCAGAAAACAGTGATGAATTGCTGTTGTTAAACCAAAAACTTTTTAAGCAATTAGAAGAATTACAATTTTCCCAGTTAAAAAACAACCAAGCGGTTTTAGACAATAGTGATTTACAAAACCAATTAACAGCACAAAAACAAGAAATAAAAAGTTATGATAACCAAATTAATACATTAAAAACACAAATAGCTCGATTAAAAGAAGAATTAGAGCAAGCTACACTGAAAAATAAGGAATTGGAAACCAGTTATAATACACAAATACACCAAATTAGATTGGATAGTGAAGAATTTAAAACCCAATTAAGTGCAATAAATATAGTGCAGACCGAAGAGATTACGCGACTGAGTAATCAAAATTCCCAATTTAACGAAAAATTACTGCAAATTTTATCGGAAAAAAATGAATTACAACAACAAATTAGTAATCAACAATTTGAAAATAGAGAAGCCGGAGAAAAAAATAACAAATTGTCTTTGGAATTGCAAACATTAACAACCCAAATATCTTTAAATAATCAACAATTAGCCAATTTACAACAATTGCAACCCGGGTATATCGAACAACTTCGTGCCGCAAAGGAAAAAGAAACACAGCAAAGTGGAGAAATTAAAAAATTAAGTAACCAATTAGCAATACAGGAACAGCAATTTTCTGGGCAATTGCAAGCCAAAGACCAGCAATTGACTTATCAATTGGAACAGCAACAAACAGCCCAACAAGGAAACACTGAACAATTGACTAATGATTTTAAACAGAAATTGCAAGATCAGCAACAAGAGTTACTGCAAACCTACAACCAACGATTGTATGAAAAAGAACAAGAGATGCAACGCCATAAAAATGAAAATCATCAATTGGCTAGTACATCCGAACAGCAACAGCAATTGATTGGGAAATTGCAAGAAGAAAACCAACGATTTGCTGCGCAATTGGAACAGCAGAATATAACATTCGGCCAACAATTGATCTCTCTAAGTGCTGAAAACCAAGGATTGACTGAACAACGCGATGCACAAACCCTTGAATATAACCAACAATTGGAACAGCAACGCATGTCACATCTTAATGAATATAACCGACTATTAGAAGAGCAACGCTTGTTACAAAACCTTGAATATTACCAACAATTAGCTGAACAATCTAATTTACAACAGCAACAATTTGATGCGCAATATAATTTACAACAGGAACAATTTGATGCGCAATATAGTTTACAACAGAAACAATTTGATTCGCAATTGGCACTACAATCGCAACAGGATCAACAACTAAAAAAAATTTTGGAATTACAACAGCAGAACTTATCTTATGAATCTAAATTAACAGAACAACAAGAGCAATTTAAAGAAAAAACAAATCAATTAAACACAGAAATTGAAAGACAACAAGTGCAATTTGAAGAAGAAAAAAATAAATTAAAAACAGAAATTGAAAAACAACAAAATCTTTTAAATAGTAATGACTATAACGCCAATATAAAATTTATTGAAAGAATAAAAGCAGAATATGCCCAAAAAGAAAAGGAATTAACAGAAAACAAAGAAAGATTTACAGCCGAATTACAGGAAGGATATCGTAGGATCGCTGAACAAGAAAAAGAGTTTACAGAAAAAAATAAAAAATTAAGTGAGAAATTAACAACAGTAAAATCAGAATTTGACACTGCAAATGATAAAAATAAAGAATTGGAAAATAAATTAGCCGAAGCAAATAAGACAATTACGGAAAACACAAAAACAATAGACAAAAATAAAGATTTAATAGAAAAGGTAAGTAATGAAAACCAGGAATTGCAAACAAAATTAACTAAAGAAAAAAATAAAGTAGAAACGCAACAAACTGAAATAGACAAAATAACACAAGAAAATACAGATATTACTACTAAATTAAATGAAATAGAACGTGGCGTAAATCAAGAAATTAATGATAGACAAAGAGTAGCAGGCGAAGAAATTATTGAAAACAAAAGAGTAGCAGACGAAGAAATTATTAAAAAAAAAACTATAGTAAATGAAGATATTCGGATGGAATACGTATATTTAAATAATTCTCGTAGCGACTATGAACAAAAATACAACACATATCAGCAAGAATATAAATTTTTTTTAGACGCTAAGGAAAAAGAACCGTTACTTATTGAAAACGTGAATAAATTAAAACAAGAGATAGCCGAATTAAAAATTATTTTTGATAATTATGCAACTAATAATGGAATTTTAGGAAATACAAACAGAGCTTTGAAAACTGAAAACAATGAGCTTGAAACTAAAATAGCTGCTTATAAAGTTCAGGAAAGGACTCAGCAAGATTTATCAAAGGAATTGCAGGAGTTAATTAAACAAGTAACAGAATATAAGGCAACGGTTGATAGTGAAGAATTTAAACAGTATGAATTTAAAAAAGAAAAATTTGATGAAAATAACAATTTACTTGCGGAATTAAAAAGTAAAGAAGATTTTATTAACTCTGAGCAAAATGCTATTAGTTTGCTAAATGAAAACAAAACAAATTTAAATTTAATTATTGAAAATTTAAGACAACAAAAATCGGAGTATCAAGAAAAGGTAAAAGAATTGTTTGAAACGTCAAGGAATTATGAACCCCAATTGGCTGAAAAGCAAAAACAGTATAATGAAAGGGTTGAACAAATAAACAAAGACTTAGCTGAAAAAGAAAATACATATAATACTAAAAATGCAAACTATACAGAAGACATTAAAGTTCTTTTGGATACGTTGCCTGCAAAAATACTTGTTTTGGAAGCTGAAAATGATGAGGTAACTTTTGAAAATGCAAATCTAAGACTTCAAGTAGAAAAATTAATGCAAATAAAAAAATTAGTAACTGACTATAATACAAGTTCATTTGCTGAATCTATGTATGATACTCCAACATATCAGCAGACTAAAAATAAATTTTTTGAAGATTTAAAAAAATTACAAACTGATTTAAATGCATTGGAAAATTTTACAAATGAGCCAGATGAATTTATAAAAACTTTAGTTGAAACACTTAAAACATTTAAAATAATTGAAATAAATGAAACTTTAATTAAAGCAAAACAGTTTTTAAACTTATTTCCTGCCAATAAACAAGCACAAGATGCATATAATGAATTATTTGAAAAATTAGGAGATGAAAAATATAACCATTTATTGCAGGAGTTAAGTAACACTAATTTTTTTGAGTATTATAAAAATAATTTTAAAGACGATATCAACAATCTATCAACGCAGCAAACAGAAATATTAGAGGCTTTTCGTAAAATCAAGCAACCCCAAAGCAGAAGCGGATTGGGTGAAGAAATTTTTCGGCTAGTAGAAGAAAATAATGAATTTTGTTTAACCGAAAAGAATAAATTATTTGAGGAAAATAGTAATTTTAAAAAGGAATTATTAACCTTATTTCAACTTATTTTTAAAAACGAAAATGTAGATGATATAGAAAAAATAAAAAAAATTACCGCAAGCTTAACAAAGCTTTATGATGAAATTTATTATATAACTGATATTACAGAAGGGAATTGGACAGAAACATTAATAGAAAAGTATAAACAAGTACTGAAAGAAAATGAAGAAAATGAAAATGGAATCAAAATAAATCAATTGGAAGAAACAAACAGAGACTTGGTAGCAAAACAAGATGACGAATCAAAAAAATTTGAGGAGTTTATTTTAAAAATAAATAACAAAGTTTTATCGCTAATATCAAAAGGAGAGGGAAAAGGAGAAAATCTTAAGATAGTTACTTCTTTACCAAAAGAAGATTTATTGGAAAAATTAGATAAATTTGATAAAGTAATTATAGAACTCAAAGGAAGCTATGATGCACAAAAAGAAAAAATGGATAGAAATGATGCTTATATTGCTTATTTTAATGAAAATAAAAAAAAAAAAGAAAAAGAAAAAACAGATCAAATATATGAATTGCTGAAAAATTTAACAGTAGCCAATGCAAAATATTTTTTAGAACAGATGGGTAACACAGTTATTAATGAAAATTTACAAGCCTATAATAATAACAGAGACCTTGGCGATTTAATTAAAGTACTACAATCTTTAAATACAAATACCGAAAGTTATCAAGATAAAATATTAAAATTTTTACGTGACATGGAAACCCCAATAGGTAAAGCCAATTTAACAAATTATAATAAACTTTTACAAAAATTAAATGAAAAAAAAAGCAAAGGCGAAGGCAAAGGCGGAGGCGAAAGCGAAGGCGAAGGCGAAGGCGAAGGCGAAGGCGAAGGCGAAGGCGAAAGCGAAAACAAAGAAAATGAAATTGTAAAAAAATCTAAAATAGTAGGCCAAAAAATTCATGATTATGAAAATTTTATAGAGGACATATGTATTCTAAAAAATTCATACGAAGTATATACAGAGACAGGTAGTTGGCGGGTTACTGGAAACACGGAATTACATGATTTTCTAAATTATTTATTGGAAAATATTAAAACATGGCTTGACAGAACAAAAAATTATACAGTTGATAAAGAAAAATATAAATTGAAAGAAAATGGAAAAAGGGAGGTTTTAATAGAATTTTTAAGAAATTATGGTACTCATTTAACCGATTTAAAAAATATATTTAATGCTTCAAATAATAAAATAATAAAAATTTTAAATAATTTAAAAAAATTACCATTAAATAAGACAAAAAAACAAAATTATATTAATAAATTTATAAAGTATTCAAAACAATATAATTTACAATCGGCTAAAAATCCTCTTACTAAAGAAAATTTTATAAATGCAACAAAAGATGTTAAAAATATAAATAAAAAAAATGAAAACCAACAAGAGATAAACGAGAAAATAATAAGTGAGAACACAAACAAAATACTAGACTTGAATAATCAAATATCAGAAAAAAAAAATGAAAATGAAAAATTAAATAAAAATCTAACTGATGCAATTGAAATAAATACTGAATTCAATAAAGTAATTTTTGAACTAAACAATAAAAATGATAAATTAAACACTGAAAACCAAATATTAATAACAACTCAATTAGAAAATATTGAAAATTTAAATCCAGAAGCTATAAATAAGTTAAGACAAAAATTATCCAACACCATAGCACAGAATACATCGTTTACTGAAACTAACTTAGCCAAAATAACTGAACTAACTAACTTAAATACAAAATTAAATAAAAAAAAAGAAAAATATGAAAAAAAATTAAGACAAGCAGAGAAAAAAAATGTAACCTATAGCACAACTATACAAAAAAAAAGCGAAAAAAATATTGAATTAGAACAAGAAATTAATAAAAAAAGAACAGAAAATAATGATAAAAATAATGAAAACATACGCTTAGAAGAATTAATTCAGAAAAAAGAAAAAGAAAATGAGGAAATAAATGAAGAAAACAAACGCTTAGTAGAAGATAATCAAAAAATAAATGAAGAGTTAGTGACTGCAAATAATGAAATAGAAAAATACAAAAACGCCGTCCCACCAGCCGTTGTAGCCGCACCAGGGCCTATTGGGGCCCCATCAGGGCCTCTTGGGGCCCCAGACACAAAGGAAATAGAAAAACTACTGCTGGTGCAACAGCAACAATACAATGACACGCTACAGGGCACGCTCAGGGAGTTCATGTACGAAACCCAGGATGCACTGCAAGGAACCATGGATGAGTATTTGTACAAAAAAAACTATGACGCAGAGCAGCAAAAGCGGCGCGAGTCAATTAAAATACTAAAGGGTAGCAGCCTGAAAAAAATAACAGAAAGCATTGCTAAACCAAAAAAAGACGCAAAGCAAGAGACCAGAAATTTGAGCAAAGCACTGGCTATGCTTGGAAAGGCAACGTCGGAGCTCAGTGACTCTAATCGCAAAACCAAAGAGGCGCTGGCCAAGCGTAAGACGGCGACGAGTATGAGATGAAGATGTCGATAAACAAATAAATGAAAATAAAATGGGGATCAAAGGCCTGCCGCAATTTTTGAAACAGTATTTCTCCGATTTATTTGTGCCCATCTCGGAGGCGGATATCCTGCGCAGTCGAATCGCCATCGACACCGGGGTGTTTATGCACCGCTTCACTGTAAATATGCACTACCCCGACGAGTACATCGCCCGGTTCCTCCAGTTCGCCCAGATGCTGCGCAACCTAGGTGCTGACTTCATTTTCATTTTCGACGGCAAGCCCTGCTCGGCCAAGGGCAATGCTCTGAAGTCGCGCCGCGACAAACGGGCCCGCAATCTCCTATTTCTCCAGCAAAAAATAAAGGCCCTGGAGGCCGAAGAGCAACAGGTGTTCCGGGTTCTGGTGCAGCAGTCAACATCGACGGAAAAAGATGGCGACTCCCGCACCATCGCCAAATTACTGGCCAACCTGCAGCACCTGCGCTCCAAACGGATGCTCCTGCTGAGCCGCACCATTCCAATCAACCGGGGGTTTTTCTACCGGCTGCAGAGCATCTTTGCGCGCGACAACATCCCGTACCTCGAGGCGGACGGCGAGGCCGAAAAGGCCTGTGCGTGGCTCGCCGACACGGGCATTGTCGACCTGGTTGTTACCGAGGACTACGACGCCCTGGTTTGTGGCGCTCCCCGGGTGCTTCGCTACTGGCACCACCACGACCGCTACTGCATTCCCAGTGTGATTTCACTGGCCCCGGTGCTGGAGCGCCTCCGGCTGACGTACCAGCAGTTTGTGACGGTCTGTGTGCTGGCGGGCTCGGACTTTGCCCAGTCGCCGCCCTATTTTGGATTTAGGAAAGCGCTGGCCTTCGTGACAAGCAATACTAGCAATACGACAGTGCGCGACATTTTTGATGCAAATTACCGGCACTATTACGGGTCTAGTGATGTGGCCGATGATGCGCGCAAAGCCTTTGAACAAGCGCACCTGATTTTCGCCAATACCAAATTTCCGTTCCTGCGTAACCTGCTGGGTCTTGTTTGGGCAACCGGCATCGCCGCTATTTTGCGCGTTGCTATATCGCTTAATAAAATCTAAAAAAAAAATTAATTTTGAAAAAAAAGGATGGCGGCTAAATACCAGGTGCGTCTTGCGGAAAGCAGTCGCGACCTTGATAAAATCAGGTCACTCAACGTCAAGACCCTGTCGGAAAACTATTCAAAAGCCTTTTGGAAATTTGCCATGGAGTCCGGGACACCGCATTTTGTCGCCGTGACGAGCGAAAATAAAAATCGCATTGTGGGCTACGCGGCGACAATGGTTCACTGCGGAAAATTCATGATCTACTCTATTGCCGTGGAGGCCCAGCACCGGAACGGCGGCGTGGGAACGCTCCTCATGCGGGCACTCGTCGATTACCTGGAGAGCTTCGATGCCGTCCGGGACGACCTGGTGCTCAATGTGCGGGTTGGCAATGCAGTCGCTATAAAACTTTACCGGCGACACGGCTTCGTGGATAAAGAAATTGTGCCGGGGTATTATGGGGATGGAGAAAATTCGCTCGAGATGATTTTGGTGCGCAAAAAAAAGTAGTGTAATAAAAAAAATGGACGACTTCACGGATTCGGCAGTCGGTTCGCAAATCACCCAAATAACAAACAACCCCGATATTTTCCGGGGCATCGATATCCCCTACAGAAATGAAGCAATGCCGCTACAGGCGCCTCCGTTGCCGCCGCCAATTACAAGCCTAATTGAGTACATAGCACGGAAGATGCCGCGCCTCGCAAAAAAAACCCAGCTTGCCACCGTGGTGGAAAAAGTAGTTGAGGCCGTCACCGTCATGGAGGAAACGAAGCCACTGTTGGAAGACTTGACCAATAAACAGACCAAGTATCTGAAAGAAATCCGCGAGGAAGAGCTGCCAAAGATCCGCAAAGCCATTGTGGACAAAAAAGGCGCGGGTTCCGCAAAATCCGCAAACATTACAATGGACCAAACTGCGGCCGCACTGCAGGCAATCCAGTCCCGGCAAAATGAGTTTGTCAGCCGCCTGGACCAGATGCAGACTCAGATGATTGGGGTCCTGGAAAAACTAAGCAGTACCTTCAATGAAAGTTTACAGATGATTTTGAAAGTGATCGTCCAGCAACCGGGACCTGTAGTGCCCGAGGGCTCTGTAAGGCCCGAGGGCTCTGTATGGCCCGAGGGCCCCGTATGGCCCGAAGGCTCTGTAGGGCCCGAGGGTTCTGTAGGGCCCGAGGGTTCTGTATTGCCTGAGGGCTCAGTAGGGCCATGGGAGGCCGATTCGGTGGACGAGCCGGTGGACGAGTCGGTGGGCAATGAGATAGTGGACGAGCCGGTGGGCGATGAGTCGCTTGCCGGAACTTATCTGACAAACCACGTTGTGGAGGAGAGCGTTGGCGACTACTCGCTGCTTCCGGAGACGGCAAAGCCCCCGGAGGCGGTTCGGGAACGAAAGCCGCTGGACGAGTATTTCAAAAATTTGAATGAGTTGGCGAATAAAAAAAAACAGCGGTAAAAAAAAGAAAAGAAAAAAAAGCAAAGAATAAAAAAAATATAACTGATGGCGAGCGTAAAGGAACCAAAGTCTATCAAGGTTCTCACCAAAAAGGGCGTTCTTTTTAGGAAATTATTCAAAAACGAAAAAAATTTGGGCCAGTCAATTGGGTCGAGTGTCGCCATCGTGACCCAGGAGGACATGATGGATCGAGTGAGACTGCTGCACCTTTCCAAGGAGGAAATCTGCGAGCTTGAGAAGAAGTGCAGCAAAAAAGACTGGGAACTCGACATCGAGTGGTTGGTCACTGCGGTTCACAAAATCAAGGGAATGATTTGCGAAAAGAATATGGTTCGCTGCGCCAAGCAACTGTGCGACAAACTCAAGCTCTGTCTTACCCAGGAGAAGGCTCAGAAGCTAGTAGTGCTCGCCCAGAGCCTTTCTGAAAAAACTGCAAAGGGTGGTAAGGATAAAAAGAAATTTCCCTACAAGAACCAGCGCAAGATGTGCTGCCTGGCAAAGAGCCAGAACTACCTGGTGCCGGTAATCCCCTCAAAACTGGCCAAAAAATACGACTACAGCGAAACCGTCACCGTAGATAACGTCATTCAATCATGGCAGTCGATTGGTGGCTGCGATTCCTACAAGAAAATGAGTGTTGAGGATTTGAAGACGAAGCTGGAATCTTGCAAGAAAACTAAAAAGGATAAGAAGGAAAAGGAAAAGTTGCTGCGCAAACAAAAATGCGATAGCGACAGCGACAGCGACTCGTGTTCCAGCAGCAGCGACAGCGACTGCAGCAGCGACAGCGACAGCGACTGCGACAAAAAGAAGAAAAAGAAGTGCGACGACACGTCGAGTTGCTCGTCGTCGTCCACTGCCAGTTGCTCGACGGCCTCCAGTTGCTCGACGTCGTCCAGTTGCTCGACGGACGCGAAGAAAGAAAAGGACGTGGAGTGCACCGAGAGCGAGGCAATGCTGGAGATTTTGCCGTGCCCGTCCAAAGGAACAAAGCTTGTTTGCGAAAAGCGCATTGACAACAGAAAATTCAGAATGATCTGGAAAAACAAAGACAAGGATGGCTTTACCAGCACCAAGGACATGGACCGTGCATTTAAAGTATGCCGGTCCGATGGCGGCTGCACCCAGACCAAGGCCAAGGATCTGGTCAAATCATGCATTAAGCGCCGATCGCGCAATTGTTAATAAAATATAAAATATAAATTAAAATTTTATGGCTGTTATTTACTATTTTTTAAAAAAATGTTACAATAAAAACTTTTTAATAAAATAATTTTATTTTTTCAATCAAGTTATCCGGAATCGTCGTCAACCATAATTCAACAGTCTTGTTAAGCGCTTCAAGTCGCTCTAGCCATTCGGCTGCCCGCTTCTTTTTAACCACTGCAAGGCCATTGGCATCAATTGTCCAGCACCCTGGCCCTGTTTCGCCTTTATCAGGGTTGAATCGAATAAACACTACTGGCCGATGAGCTACATCTTCGGAAATATCAACAATCCTGTTATTTTCGCAGTTTTGGTCATAAGCCATGTGGGCATTTTCATCGATTTCCACTACGATAACATGTGTCAATAAATCAATAAAAATGTCTGGTCTTCGCAGTGAACAGCCTCCATCAATGCGCCGGTCGTTGACAATCGTTAAATCCGGAAACGCTGCTTTAATGCTACAAAGCACCGCGCCTTCCTTGGTCTTGTAATTTCTGAAAACAGTCTCGGCAGGAAAAAAACTCATAAAGCAGGTCATGCAGTGGCCGCGGTACTTTTTGCAAAAAACTTTATCGCAGCTTGGGACGCAACAAAGCATTGATCCGCCATCGCAATCTGGGTCGTTGCATAGTTCTCTACGTTTTTTGTGAATACAAATTCCAGCTCCGCCACAGTCTTTGCACCTGTATTTTTCTATTTCATGAACGCAAAAAGCAGACCCTTTACAATCCTTGCATTTTGCCTTTTGTTTTTCATGTATGCAAGTAGACGCTCCATCGCATTCGTAGCATTTTGATTTTATTTTTTCATGGACACAAACTGCAGAACCATGACAATCTTTACATCCATATTTTATGCGCTCGTGAATGCAAAAAGCTGATCCTCGACACTCACGACAAGTTATTTTTCTGCGCTCGTGGATGCAAAATGCTGATCCTTCACAGTCAATACATTGGGCCCGTTGACGCTCATGTACACAAATAGAAACGCCGCCGCATTCAATGCAAATCGTTTTACGTCGGCCATGGGGTTCACAGAAATTTTGCGGGGTACAAGTACGACAAGAAGCTCTTAATTTATCATGGTCACAAATAGAAGAACCAGAGCATTTGCCTTCCCTGCAATTATTTGGTCGTCGACCATGTGGGCATTTCTTTCTAACATATGGCTTAGCTGGGATTTTCTTAAGCTTTTTTGCAACTGGGGTTTTTTTAAGAATAAATACACGTCCTTTTGCCATCCTTTGCTCAAAATAATATATAAAATTTTTTCAAAACCAATAAAACACAAAAAAACAAAAACACAAAAAATAAATTTTTTTAAAAGATGAATTTTTTATTATGAAAGTTAAAGCAGGTTATCTAGGCCATCAACAATGCAGGGCCTTCGTAAGCAGAGTCAATGGTGTGCTTATTTGCAAAAGCGATGCCTCCCAACCCTTGCCTGTACTTAAACACCTGCCAGTTCCGTGCGAAGATAATGTTCTCGACTTGCTCAGCAGTGCCACCATTAGGAGGCTGGACGAGGTAGAGCTGGTGGGAGAAGACAAACTCGGCGTTGTCGATACGCGAGAAATTGCAAGAGCCGGTGGGCTGCATCTTTTCGGGCTCGGTGGCGAACGAGAAGCAGTAGATGAAGTTGTCCGGGATGTCGGTGTGCCACTGGTAGGGCACGACGAGACGGAAGTAGCGGCCCTCGCGGCGACTGAAGCGGTCGTTACCGTTGAGAATGAGCTGGACCTGGTCAATGGGGTCGCGGTTGTACACGCCGGCGTAGTTGAAGTAGTTGTTGACTTCATACTGGCAGCGACGGCGCACAGCCCAGATAAGCTCGATCACGGGGTGATTGAAGTTGATTGCGATATGGGCCTGGGGGGACGCGGTCATGGGCATGGTGAAGCGCTGCACGGCATTCATGAGCTGCTCAAAGCTGGAGGCGGCGAAGCGATCACGCTCGGCACGGTCGAGGTAGACGTAGAGGCCCTCAAAGTTCACAGTGATGTCGGTGTCGACGACGGGGCCGCCGGTTGTGCAGTTCAGAACGCAAGCGGGGTCCGCGCCAAGCAGAGGGGGCGAGATCTGGATGCAGCGCTTGAGCGGGGCCAGCTGGCAGATGATCTGCACAGTGTGGAACTGGAGGGAGACCAGGGCCAAGGCATTGCCAGTGTTGTAGGTAAACCAGAAGGGAAGGGGCACGTAGAGAGTGCGGGTGTACTTGGAATCGGCCACGAGCTGGGCCACGGTGAAGCGCTTCCCGATCATCTCGAGGAGGCGCTTGCCGGGCTGGCCGGAGAGCTCTTCCCACATGAAGAGGTAGTCGTTGTACATGGTGTCGATGACCTGGCCACCGATGACGACGCTAACGCGCTCAGCCACGAACTGGCCAATGGCATTGACCCAGTGACAGTAGGGAAGTTCTAGACCGGTACAGGCATCGGCGGTTGTGGCGGGGGGAACCGCGTTGGAAACGCCGCAGCCAATGTTGGTGGGGTCACAGGGGCCGGCCTCGACACCGTCACCGCAGGGGTCGCAGGGATTGAAGTAGGGGAACGCCTGGGAGCCGCAGTTGACTCCCTGGGGTGAGTTACAGGCAGTGATGCCGGGAATAGTGATCTGGAGGTAGGCAAAGTGGAGGAGATCGCCGGTACGATTCAAATTAACCTGGACCTCAGAGCCGAACCGAGCGCCCACAATGTTTTGGCAGATAGGCTCAAACACGAAATGAGTGTGCTTGGCGTAACGAAAGCGCCAAAGAGTGATAGTGGGATTCTGTGAGAGAAATTTATCCATTGCACCAAGACTGACGAGTTGGGTAAGAGTACCCTGACTGGAAGCTCCAAAACAAGACGACATATCTGAAGTGAGATGATTTTTTTATTGAATGTGTCGAAAAAAAAAAGAAAAAAAATTTTTTTCGGAAAAAAAAAAATAATAATTTTTCTTAAAATATTTTTTATTACAGCGTTTATTTTTCCAGGTGCAGCTTCACATTGTACTTTGCCTCGTTGTGCGGCAGCCGCAGCACATAGGCCCGGTCGTTCCTGATTTGCGACAGGGCTTCGTTGAAATGCGGGTTCGACTCCCGGTCGATGATGTCGTGCTCCGAGTCGCCAAAGGACATGAGAATCGAATACACCTTCGCGATGGCACACCGGCAATCGGCTTTGAATCGCGGCACGCTAAGTCGCCCACCGGGCCACATGTAGAGCGCACTGTACTGTGTGTAGCCCGATTTGGCCAAGTCGTCAACCGCATACTGTCGGTTCGACGGAGTGTCCACCCGCGCCGTCACAAAAAACACAGCCACGTCCATCTCCAGGGCCCACTGGATGATCGCATACGACTCGGGCACTCTGCGCTGCATCTCCTTGACGTCACTGGGCTTGCTGGCGTCCTTGTTTTTTTTCAAGTAGTTGTAAATGACGGTGGCGTCTATGTCAAACACCAGGGCAAACGGTTTCCGCCGCTTTTGTTTAGCATGCAATTTTTTAATAACCTCAAACCCGTTCTCGAGCGCCGCCTTGTTTGAGGCGTAGCCATTGGGTTCTCCAATCGCGATGTCCGCCAGGTCCGACAGGTACTCGTTCTTCAGCTTCACGTTGAGGACCGGGTTGTTCCCGGGCAGGTACAGCAGGTAGCTGCGGGTACAGCTGATGGTCGGCTTTTGCAGCATTCGCTCGTAGGGATTACCGACGCCCAGTTCGATGAGGTCCGAAAGACTATCGCCCAGCGACATCAGAATCATATGGCTCCGGCTAATTTCGTCGCGACACTCGCGCTTGAACCGGGACACTGTGGCCGCACTGGCGAGCTCGTTGCGCAACGCCACGTCCCTGACCGGTCGCATCATGATTCGCTCCTTCTCCAGGAACCCGAGGCTCATTAGGTCGCGCTCCGTCAGCACCCGGTTGAAATCGTCGTTTTGAAAGTCTGGGCGCGCCGTCACAAAGAACACTGCAACGCCCTGGAGCTTGGCCCATTCGTACAACTGATACGCCTTTTCGACGCGCTTCTTTACATCGCAAACCCGGTTGTTGTAGAGCACGGTGCCGTCGATGTCGAACACCAGTGCCTTTGGCCGGGGATCGTTGCTATTGGCCATGCGGCACATGACCGCCGATTGGGCTTCGGCGAGGGTCCGCGCATTGCTTGTACTCTGGAACTTAATTTCCATCCCTTTTTCTTAAGAATTTGTAAATTATAATAATTATAATTAATAATGATAATTGTTAGACCGAGTTGTTTAGACAGTTTTTGAACTGGGCCCCGGCCACAACGCCGTCGCCCAGCGAGTCCGCGCACACCGGCGACATTCCCGGATCGCCAAAGCACTGGCTCGACAGTCCCAGGAGGGCCGTCGTGACGGGCGGCTGGCGGCTCAGGGCGTACTGCGACAGTGCGATGCCCCGGGTCTGCGGATACATGGTGAGCGACGCGGCATTGGCAACGTCGATGATCGGTGCGAGCCGACTCAGCGGATTCACCATCGGGTACCGGTCGACCTCGTTGCAGTACTTGGACTCAAAGGTGCCCCAGCACATGACCCCGTCTTGCCAGCGCTCGTCGCACCCGTAGAGCGGTTTCGATGTTGGCCCCCAGCATTGTGTTGTGAACTCTTCCCCGGGGCCCGTTTGGAAGGGCGGTATGCTCCAGTTATCGATTTGCGGCATTTATATTCTGGGTTGCGGTTTTATTATTTTTAGGATTTATTATTTTTCAAAATTATTTATTTACTTTATTTATCGTCGCGATGGATCATAGGGGTCGTCCTGGTGCGGTCTGCACCGGCCCGCCAACGGATCCGGGAACATACTATTGATGCTTGTCGGAAAACCCACAGCGGACCCGGATACCGGAGTCGGAAGTGCTGGGTGTCTCGCTGGTGCAAACATCGGGCCCACACCAGCATTGGCCGGACACGTGCCCGGGCCGATGTTGCCAAACAGGGGACCAAACAGGCCATCGGTTGCCGGCACCATTGTGTTGTTTAGGGGATTGAGGTTCGTTGAGTTTTGGTTGCCATACCCCTCAAACATCATGTAGGGCGGCAGGAACGGCGCCGCGTGGAATGGCGCCATATTATAGGTGCCGCTTTGGGTCATGGGGGGGTTTTTTGAGCCGGGTTCGCTGGATACCGGCGATGTCCAGGTGGGCTTAAATTCGAAACCTAGCATATTGACTTTTTAATTAATTGCATTTTTTTTTCTATTTTCAATATCTTATATAAAAAAAATTTCTGAAAATGTTTGGAAATATCCAGCGCGATATGGCCTACGCAAACATGGCTACCCGCCAAACATCTGCCACCGGCAAATCTGCCACAACCTACCATACCGGCGGGTTTCGCCAGGTTTCGTCGCTGGTGGAGTACCAGCAGAGTCCAAATTTTTGGGCCCAGGTGCCGCTGCAGACCGTGCCGTCATTTTCCATTGGCCCGATAGCTACACCTAGTACTGACTATAACCCTGGAGTATCGATCTCTAGTGAAGGAAAGGTATTGGCTTATGCTTACATTGACAGGACAACCTCGCTTCCGGTACTACAGATTTACGAGTCACCGAAATACGATTACGCGGTAACATTTACAAATACTCCGGCCGACGCAACGGCACTAGTTCTTGGAGACATTCTAAATGACATTGTCATTACCTGCACTATTTCAAAAGATGGTTCAACCTGCGTGCTTGGCTACATTGACAATGATAATGGAGTGGGGGCGATCTGGACATACTACAATAATCCTTCAACCGGTTGGCAGCAAACCTCGCCTACTAAAATTATTCCATCAGGAATTACAGGAACCAAGCCATATTTTGGATTTTCCATTGCCTTGTCAACTGACAACAGCACCCTAGTTGTAGGTGCCCCAAACGATGGCTATATTATCCCAAACGACCTTTTTATTCCTGGTGCCGTTTATGTCTATAAGTTAACTGCTACTGCTGGACAGTACAGCCAGTTTGGTACAAAGCTTCTTGGCAGTGGCGTGACCGACATTGCTTACCGAGGATTTTCGGTGGGTGTTTCCGCGACCGGATCTCTTATACTTTTTTCAGCTCCCTATGACGGCTACCTTCCCCCGGGCCAGCCACTTCCAAAAGGTGCTGTATTATGTTTTAGACAAAGCACACCATCCAGCAGTTACATCCAAGCAGGTCCAAAGATAGAAAGTCCTACCTCATTGAATTATGCATTTGGAGTTGCACTTGCACTTACCAGTGACGGGACAACCGCTTACATTGGAGCACCGTTGGCGCCAATTTCAAATAGCGAAAGTGGCGTCTATGTATATGCAATGGCGCAGCCATCAGGCGGAGACTGGACTCGGCAAGGTTTTATCGGCGTACCTAATTCCGTAGTGGGAACAAACAGTGCTTTCGGAGGGGGTATTGAAGTTTCGGACGATGGATATACCGTTGCAATAGCGAGCATTGGTGACATTATTACTTCTACTTTAAAAGGTTCTGCGTACATTTTCAGCAAAAGCGAAAACTTTACGTATACCCAAAATGGACCAAAGCTTTACAATTCGGGACTTTCTACAAGCTTTACCAATACGGTTGCGCTTTCGGCAGACGGAAAGGTTCTTGCCACGTCTGGATTTATATTAGATCCTGACCGTACTTCTTTCCTGCTAGTCTACATTTCACTTTAATAAAAAAAATTTTTTTTTAATCAAGTCATTACAATGACCGTCGTCTGTTTAAACACAATGGTGCGCCGCTTTCCGTGGGGCCCGATGAGTGCCTGGCGTTTGCGTTTGCTGCCGGCGAGAGTCATCTGTTTTTTTTCGGAATTGATGCGCCGGTAGGTGTTCCGCATGTCGGCCGCGATCTTGAGCTTATGCGCCGCAATAAACTCATTGATTCCAAACGAAAAGTACCAGCGCACAAAATTTATCTGCGCCACCGTCGACGTCATCTCAACCGGGGGCATTGTTTTTGGAACTTTAAACCGCACCGGAATACCGCTCACGGTGCGATTGAACGGGTCAAAGAAGCGGCGTCCGTGCGCCTCTTTGAGCGCCATGTCGTAAAAGTGCCGCACGTCGCCGTTCCGGATGGGGCACGAGTATTTGCGCGAATACGTTGTCATCAGGTAGTCGCACATGCGGCCGCTGATTTCGTTTTCATTCATGAACGGCAGCAGTTGCTTTTCGATGCGCTCCTCGGTAAAGTACTCCTCGAGCCGCTCAAATGTCTTTCGGGCATGCAGCGGTATCTGGATTCCATCCCGATGCACCAAAGTAAGGTTATGCTCTACCATCACCAATCAAATTTCTGTGTTGTTTTTTCCAAATTAAAACACAAATTAGCACAAACACAAGTGCAGCAACTGCTGCTATAATTACAATTTTTAGTAAGCTATAGCTTTCGTCAATTCCTTTGGAAGCCGCGGTATTACCAGGCGCCGTCAGCGCCATAGGCGCCGCGGTAGGCGCCGTGGGCTCCGTAATATTACTCGGCGCCGCGGGCGCTGTAGTTTCTTTGGGAATCAGCGCCGCGGGCGCCGCAGGCGCTTCGCTACACTTGGCCAGACACGTTCCCGCCGAACCGAAGAGCGGCTGGCGGTCATTTGTCGTGTACTGCGTCACCGAAACGCACCGGTTAACCCCCAATTTGCCCCCGGTGTTAACACACTGCCAGCCAACCACAAAGTCCTCGGGGTAGGCGTACCGGTACTCATTGCACTCTTCGGCCGTCCGGAAAACCTTGGCCCCGTTACTGTCGGTCGCTTCAGGCGAAATAGTCATACCGGCTGTTGACTTTACGACGCAGCCGCGCAGCACCGCCACATTGGCCAGAACGATGCTCCACTGTGGGTCGTGGAACTCATCGACGGGCTCGTTCACCGACGGTTCTAGCGCAAATCCGGTTCCAGCACTGCGTGACTGGGGGATGTGCAGTGCCACCTTGTTGTAAAATGTGAGAATTGAGAGTTCGGCGAAAGCGTTCCCGCTGCTGGCGATGTACAGGTTTCCCGTTGTATTGTCGGCCGCCGTCGTGTAGGCCAACAGGGTCCGATGGGTCACCGTCAAATTGTAACGGTTTGTACTCGCAAAGGTTTCGTTTGTGCCGTGTTGCATTATCGTGAGAAATTGGGCGGGTCGGTCGTCGGAGATGCGTAAAAGCCGAAAAGCGGTTCCGGCAGTAACTGGCCCAGTTGTGTCGGTGCTATCGCGAATGCGGTCCCGGGGGCCGTGGCCGGTGAGGGTCAGCGGGGGCACTGATACAACAAGGACCCGGAACTGCTGGGCCAGAGTGATGTCTGGGCCGTAAGTCGGGTGGGGCAGTACTTTGTGGAGGTTGGTGATGTCGTAAAAGTCCTGGGTTTTTGCGTAGATATACTCCTGGGAGTGGGTGTTGAACAGATACACGATGTCGCCGCCGTGGAAAAGCATTAATATTTTTTTAAAAAAAATAAAATATATAAAAAATATGTCTGTTTTAAGTGTGAATGAAAGTAATCCGGCTGATGCACTAAAATTTGAAATTATTACTGCATCTGACTATAGCAAAATTACTGACGATGAAAAAAAAATATTGATGAAAAAAGCGAAAAAACTGGCCAAGGACTGCTGTTGCGGGGATACGGACTACTACGAATGGATCATAAAAAAGTTTGGGACTTTTCGAAAAAGAACTGAGAAAATTATTTTAGTTTACAACAAGTCAAAGAAAAAGGAAAACAAATTTAAAAAGGACTATGCATTGGGAATTAGGGTTAAGACTGAAAAATTTTTTAATTTGACGGGTGACGCCAAAATTCATTCCCCGAAAATGTGCAACGAAGATAACTCGATAGTTCCAGTCGCATGGTCCTCGGGTACGGAAATATTAAAAATTGACGTCATCAAAGAAGGTAAAGGAATATATAATGAGCTAAAAAAACTTAATTTTACAAAGACTAATGTGTGTCAATCAAATGCCCAGCTGGCGAAAATATTTTTTATTATGTATATGAGCCCACTGTATAGCGGAAAAACATTTGTGATTAACGCGTATCAGAATAAAAATAATTACAATTTTTTGACGAAACTAGGCTGTGCGGAGCTTCACATTTCAATGATAAGTACTGAAAAAATAATTTTTGGGATTAATGGTGTTGTACTCGAAATTCCGGTTGACTGTGATTATATAAACCTTGGAAAAAATTTTTTGGAAAATACAAAAAATCTGGTAATGCACCAGGCAATCGAACAGTTTTACATCGAAAACGAAAATTTGGTTAATGAACATGTAAAACTGACTTTAAAAAATTTAAATTGCATTTATTCAAAAGCTATACGGTGTACTGGTTTAAATTATACAGTATCGGCACCTTATTTGGAAAGCCAAATGCTGAGTTTCAAAGGTTCTAGTTTTTCCGCAGACTCATTTAGCAAAATAGTAAATGACACTACAGCAGCAGACTCTATAACATCACTGGTTAATAAGGCATATCTATCAAATGATATTGTGATTGAAACTCAGCCCACTGTAGTAGTAAGTGAAGCTGGCACTGCCCCAATACCTGGAATCGTAGAAACTATCCCAGCAGCAAATGAAACACAATATAAAACATTGAGAAGTAAAATTTCTACTGCATTTAATAATTTTTATAATACAGTTTGGTCATATATGGGAACAAAGCCCAAGACTCCGGAAGAATTGAAAGATGAGTTCATTAGCGGGAAATATAACCCACAATTACAATTAGTAACAGATGGAATTTCCAGTGCTTACACGGCGGATTGTTCGCAAACAAATTTAAAAAAAAATATATCATCATGGACTTTATCAGACGCAAATACCCAATTAACCAATGTAGATAAATGCATTACAGAAATAACAAAAATAGAAAAAGTAGCAATTGATTTACAGAAAGCTTGTAATAATTTTACTGCAAAAAACACAATTGATCTTACAAGCGAAGTCAATCTTTTTAATAAAAAACTTAAGGCAGTACAGACTGTTATAAAAGTTTTAACAGGAAATAAAAAAGAAATAGAAAAAAAAGTAATTGAATTACAAAAGATAGAAAATGATAGAATAGCTGAAGAAAATAAAGTTAAAGCGATAGCAGAGGCAACTAAAATAGTAACTGACGAGATAAATAATTTTAATAGTAATACTAAATGTGAAGAAACTGAACTTACTAACCTATTAAAAAACATACTTACTATAGAAGACGCCGATGCTCAATTGGCAGCAGTAACAGAATGTATTAAGTTAGCCAATGAATATTTAACTAAAACAAAAGAAGCATTACAAAAAATTAAAAATAATAAAGGAACACCGGCTGAAGAACAACAAGCTACTGATTTTATAAACCAACTTACTACTTATATTGCTGAAATTGAAGGTATAAAAGTACAAATCGAAACAAAAAAAAGAGAATTTGAAATTGATAATGCTGCTGCCGAGGCTGCTGCTACTGCTGCCGCTGCTACTGCCGCTGCTGCTGCTACTGCCGCTGCTACTGCCGCTGCTGCTGCTACTGCTGCTGCTACTGCCGCTGCTACTGCCGCTGCTACTGCCGCTGCTGCTGCTACTGCTACTGCTGCTACAACTACAACTACTACAACTACTACAACTACTACAACTACTACAACTACTACAACTACTACAACTACTACAACTACTACAACTACTACAACTACTACAACAACTACTGCCGCCGCTGCTACGACTACAACGACTACAACTACAACGACTACTGCCGCCGCTGCTACGACTACAGCGACTACTGCCGCCGCTGCCCCTTCTGTTTCCGCTGCCGCTGCACCAACTACGACGACTACAGCGACTACTGCCGCCGCTGCTACGACTACAGCGACTACCACTACCACTACCACTACCACTACCACTACCACTACCACTACCACTACCACTACCACTACCACTCCAGCTGCTGCCATTCCCACTGTCGTTTCCGCCTCTGTTGCGTCAACAACTACAGCAACAACGGCTGCCACTCCCGCTGCTGCCATTCCCACGGTCGTTTCCCCTGCTGCCTCCGTCGTTTCCGCCGCTCCCGCTGCCGCCAACCCGCTTATACAAAACAAACGCAAACCAAAATCAACCACAGTTAATGCGACTCCTCCTGGCAGCATCAGTGGGGAGTTGGCAGCTGGTGTTACTCTCGGCTCCCCACAACCTTCCGATTTTACTAATGTACAATTTAATATGGATTTAGCCAAATACCCGCAAAATTGTATTGAATCGAATGGAGAGTGTATATCTAATGGAAAGTATGAGTTTGGCCAAGATATTAAAAATTATGAGTATAAAAAGAATAATAATACTTGTACATTTAAACCAATAATTACGCCTGGTAGTGGGAATTGTTTGTTTGAGTCTGTTATTCAAATAATAAATCAGTTAGTTGATGAAACAAGACGTATGACAGCTAGAAAATTAAGAACTTTATGCGGCGAAAAATTTATGAATACAAGTTATGATTTAGAAAGTTTAATAGGCATTAAAAACGATATATTAAATATAGATGTATATACAGAATATACAGACAGGGATATAGATAATTTGAGAAAAATAATATATGATAATATGATAACAAATTATATTTATGTAGGTGAGTATGCAATTGATTTGGTTTGTAAAATACTAAAAGATCAATTCAAAATTAATGGAATTATTGTATTTGAAACTAGTAGTAGTAAGTGTTATTTAAATCCACAAGAAGGAAAAATATATGAAAATTATATTGTAATTGAAAGAATACATAAAAATCATTACCAGTCTGTTGTATATGATTATAATAAAACGTTTTATCCTGTAATAGATGTACGTTATATATTACAAAATGGTGCTCGTTTTTTTCCTTTATTTGATAAGGAAAATATAACAGATGAATTTATTATTAATATTAACAATAGATTTAACTATCCTTTAAACGCAAATACTCCTTGTGACTATGGTAAATTATTATTAAAAGATACGACAAATGATTTTTGTGATGCCGATAATGGTTGGTTGCCTCTTTTATATCCGATATCACTAGATTTTTTTCTTATTGCTTTTTATGCTAACCCAGTTTTTAAAACATTATTGGAAGGAATTGCTCAAAACATTAATGGCGATAATACTTTAGGCAAATACCTTAAAATGTATTGGATTTCACATCAAACAACAAATAAAGAGTATTTTAAATGTAAATCTCAATTCCAAAATTTAATAATCAACGAAATTTTAATTGACATTAACCAAAACCATAACTCAAATGCCAGTTATTTTAATAATTATATTACTACAAACATTAGTAATGGTTTAATAAAAGAAATAGATTTAGATTTTTATTTTACTTATATACAACTAAAAAGCAACAACATAGAATGGAGAAAAGATAGTGCTAACTTTAATACATATGCAGATAAAAATACATTTATTAACGATAACTTTCGTTTAAATAATAGTATAATTTTTGTGAATAAAAATAATTATGTATTAACAAATAAAAAAAACCAAACAAATAAACCGGATTACTTTAAAAATTTTGATACTAACCCAGTTTCTTATCTAAAAGATTACTATGCAATGACTAAAACTAGGTGTAAAAATGATAAAGAAATGTATTTATTTTTTAAAAATAAAGAAGAAAGTAATTCTCTGAAACCACAAATAATTTTAGCAGAATTAACAACTAAAATTGCAAATAATAATTTAGATGTAAAAGATTACGATGAGTACTATTTAATAGAGCTTAAACCTCAAGCATCTTAAATTTAGATAATTAAGTAAAAAAAATAAAAAAATTAATAAATAAAAAAAAGGATCGGAAATGAGCGCCGATGCATTGCAATTTAACACCACAACTGCGACAACACCAAACTTCCAATACAAGTATGTTATTCCAATTAAAGGTAAAAGTAGCGCTGATTTAACAGATACAGACAAAAAAAATTTGGCAACCGAGGCCAAAAAATTAGCAAAAAGCTGCTGTTGTAACGACGAAGACGGAGAGGACTACGGCTGCTGGATCGCCGACAAGTTTTCAAAATACACAAAAAACACAGACGCAATTTTTTTTGTGAATGCCCGCAAAAAATCAAAAGACGCCAGTGCCGCAGCAGCATACAAAGAGTCGTACGCGGTCGGCGTCAAAGTAAAGAAAGCAAATACTGATAAATTTAAGGACATGAGCATTAAGGTGCCGGCGATGTGCGACCAGGCCCCCGAGGGCCGCGAAGACGGCAAACCGTCCGCGATTCCAATGGCGTGGAAGAGCGGCGAAGACAATTTGTCAATTACAATTGGCGGCAAAGACGGTGCCGATAAATTTAAGCTGCTGCAAACCAAATCAACAAGAAAAATTAAGTTTTGCTTTAAAAATATGCTGCAGGCACAGCTGTTTTTATTGAGTGAAATTTTTGTTAAATTGTTTGGCAATTCTGACTTTATCGTGAACACTTACATGAACAAACGAAATTATTTGCTACTGGAGCGCACCGGAATGGTAGATCTTAAATTAAGATACCAAGCCCCAACTCCAGTCCATCTGCGGCTCAATGGAATTGCCATGGAGCTGCCGGTTGACTGCGACTACCTCAAGATGCCCAAGGCGAGCAAAGACTGTGTTCGGAACATGGTCATGTACCCGGAAATTGAGAATTTTTACATTGAAAACGAAAACCTTATAGGCCAAAATAACTGCCAGACTTTGCGCGACATTAGCAACATCCATGACATTGCCCAGCGCAAATCAGGCTTTTATTACTCATGCTCCTCGGATTACTACATCAGCCAGTTTAGTGTAAGTGAAAATACTATTACTTTTGCAGCGGATTTTGAGTCACTTGAGTCTTTAATCAAAAAAAATACTGCTACTGCTGCAGAATTTGACACTAATATTATAAAGCCCATGTTTAACGACAAAAAGCCATTCCTTATTGAAAAACAACCAAATTTGTTTGTTTCTTTTACAGCCACTGGTAATGATATTACTAAAAAAATAAATACAGTTGCTGGTAAAGATGCAGCAATAGAAACAAAAATTAAGCCAGTAGGAAAAAGTACAGCAATAACGAAAGAAAAAACTTTACAAGATTTTTTAAATAGTGTTTAGTCTAAAATTAAAATTTAAAAAATAAAAAAATAAATAAAAAGAAAAAAGTGCGATGGCTGCTACACCTTTATTGGAAACGGTACCTATTACAACCCTTGACATTTACAAAATATCTATTGACAAAATCATTGATGTAAAGACCAAAACAGAGCCAGCATTACAGGTAGCGCAGAAAAAAGAATACCTAAAAATAGTAAAAAAAGTAGCGAGGCGGGTGTGCTGCGGCGACCAGGAGTATAGTTGCTGGATAATGGAAAAGCTCAGTAAGTACACAAAAGATGGTGCGAAAAATGTTAATTTGGAATTATACTATGACAAGAGTGATAAAACACCGCAAAAAAAAAGGTATTTTGGATGTGCGATAATCAGGGATATTAGTACGGCTGCGGCAAAGAGCTATGATGCAAAAAAAATGAAAGCGCCAAAAAAGAACAAAAATGACAAATGCGCGGTGCCGAACATGTGGTGCGAGGACGATACGAAACAGTTGGAAGTTGTAGTAATTGAAGACAAACCTGCAACAACACAAATAAATAAAAATTTTGCGCGCGCAGAAAAAATTACATTTATAATGAAAAATGAGGGCAAGAGTGCGATTGCAATGCTTGAATTACTAAAAAATTCAGTAAGAAGAGAACTCAAGTGCTACCAAAATGAATTTAATATGAACTTGTGCAAAAAATTGGCGCTAATTCCAATTGAGCGCAAGTACGAGTTTGCGGACAAGTACCTCGAGACAGGTAAGTTAAACAAAATTCCGGTGCGGCTGTCTTGCATCAACCTGAATCTATATGGGCCGTTTGACTACATATCGGCCGGCAAAGGCAATCTGCCCGTGGTCCGCAACCTGGTGCTTTTCCCGGGAATTGATAAGTTCTATGCGCATAATCCGCATCTGGTGAGCAGCTCGATCAAGAACGAAATGAAGACGCTAGCCTGCTGCTATGACCTAGTGAAAAAGCGCACCGGCTACTGCTATTTCTTTGAAGAGTATAATGGTAGCTTAAACATAAAGGAAGAGCAAAAAAAAATTTTTGACGCGGGTAGTTTTCGCGCGATTGCTGCTTTTGCTGTAAAGTCACTAACTTAATAAAAATAATAAATAAATAAAAATTAATAAAATATAAAATAAAAACATAAAAAATGAATTTCCGAGAAGAAAAAGATAGTTTTTTTAAATATGATTTGGTATTAATTACAGATAATTCTGCAATTAACAAGAAAGATACTGAAAAATTATTGAAAATGGCTAAAAAATTAGCAAATAATTGCTACGAAGGCGATGAGGACCACCACCTTTGGATTGTAGAAAAATTTGGCAGTGTCAAAAAAAATACATCAGCTATCTTTTTTTTATATGAAAAAGTAAAGAATAAAGAAAATGTATTTAAAAAAAATTATTCGTCGGGATTTGTTGTTAAAAAATTGAGACTTTTTGGACTTACAGGGTTTGGAAAAATTAAAATGCCTGTGATGTGTAGTGAAAAAAAAGAGGAACTACCGATTTTCTGGAGATCTGGAAAGGATATTTTGGATATTACTGTGCGTCGGCAGAGTTATTCCGATATAGCGAAATGGAATGTGCGCAAAGTTTTTTTTTGCAACAGTAATGTGAAAGAAGCTCAGCTATTTTTTAGTTTTAATTTTTGTGCCATTTTTTTTCAAAACCAGCAATTTATCATGAATAGCTATAAGACAATTAAAAATTTTGAATTCTTTCAAAATATGGGTGCCGTTGATCTTGAAATAAAATTTACTTCAAATTCAAAAGCCTTGTTAAAATTCAGGAATATTTTATTGGAACTACCGGTTGATTCTCCATATATAAATTTAGGCAAAAAATCAATTGATTGTATTAAAAATTTAGTAATGTATCCTGAAATTGAAAATTACTACATAGAAAATGAAAGACTAGTAACGGACAAAGTCAAACAAAAGATAAGGCCGTTGGATGTGGCTTACACAAAAGCAGAAAAAAGGTCTGGGTTTTATTACTCATTATCAGCTGATTTTTTTGCTTTGAAATATTCAAAATCTTCTGCTAAAATTATTTTTGCAGCAGATTTTGAAACTTTGACACAAGCACAACCCACAGTTATTACTTTCACAAAATTTATGAACACAATATACAATAGTAATGAAAAAATAACTTTTGGAAAACAACCAGAAATTTTTATGACTATTGAAAGTGATCCAGATCCAATAAATAATACAGCAAAAACAACTACAAATTTATCAAAAAATTTAGATAAGACAGAGACAAAAAGTTTAACAACTGTGATAAACATAATATCAACTAAATTCAAAGATACTTACACTAAATTTTCTACATTATTAAGCACTGCATTTAAAAGCAGTGGCAGTGGCGGAGGCTGCAGTGGCGGCGGTGGCGGTGGCGGCAGTGGTGGCAGTGGTGGAAGCGGCCCACCACCACCACCACCACCACCACCACCACCACCACCACCACCACCACCACCACCACCACCACCACCACCACCACCACCACCACCACCACCAGCAGCCT
>Ga0209668_10000130_pt1 | contig 30965 bp, 33 predicted proteins | sample FrelakmetPLP11PL_FD_187150 | JGI IMG/M metagenome (GOLD analysis project Ga0209668, IMG submission 187150) | Freshwater lake sediment microbial communities from the University of Notre Dame, USA, for methane emissions studies - PLP11 PL (SPAdes)... | ecosystem: Environmental > Aquatic >...
TGGGGAATTGTTTTCGGATTTATTTCCCGGTCCGGTGGACCACCGGTGTAAATCTATTTCACCAGCGAAAATTTTTTTGTGGTTAGTGCAGCAGGGACTAGCGTTCAACCCGGATCCTTCATCCAGGAAGTCTGGAAACATTATAGTCCCAAATGGCCTTACATTGTTACCTATAGGTTACCTGGTGACTTTTCATCGACCACTTTTTTTGGCCGTTCTTTCCGGTTCATCACCCGATATTTCCGGCAGGATGTCAGATATTGGACGGACCTGGGACATGGGCATAGCAGAGATCGGAGGGGCTATAATAGTGATTGGACGTTGGAATATCTCATTATTCGTGGTCTACGCATAGTTCAACCATAGATTATATTAAAAAGATCGAATTAATTTTTCCGGTTGCAGATACAATAATTTCTGACCGCCAGGTACAGGCAGGGTTTTTACCGGCACCACCGAGAAATCAACGGGAGCAGGGATAAGCCCGAATCCATGACAAATTTCATTAGTATTCTGATATTGTGACGGGTTTTGTACCCATCTTGAAAAATCATTGCAGCTTGGCTGGACATAACTATGCGTTGCGTAGTAATTATCATGAGAAACTAAAAATGAAGCCTGCACGGCGAATATGAAGACCATGACATACACTATAGAGAGGGCCATATAACGTTTCAGGTTTCTCATCTCACCACTCACTGCTCAGCTTTACTCCTGTGAGCAATTAAGATATCTGAATTAGTCCCGGAGGTACTCAATGACAAATGATGGCAGTAAAAAGGTAGATCAGACGGTTAATCCTGGTGATGCGTTCCGTGTCACACAGTAAAATTGAGATAATTGACTGAATTCCGGCCGCATTACAACGTGTCCTGATTGAATCCAACAACATATCACACGTATGGTTTAGCAAAAGGAAATACTCGGGTTATTTTCGAGAATTGCTGGATAAATCAATGAAATACTCTTGTACGAATTTCTAAAACAGGGTTATAAATCTTCTCCCTTAAAAGAATAATAAAACCGGTTTACCCGGTTATTTCATCAGGATCTCTTTCGCCTTCTCAAACTCTTCCCCGGTGATATCACCACGGGCATATCGTTCTTTTAAGGTGTCGACCGGGGTCTTTTCCGGTTCGAGTGGCTTCCTCACTTCACGGATGATCACATAGAGGACCGCAATGAAGTAACCGAAGACCGGGATGATAACGAGGATGAACCAGAGCGGGGCACTCATCTTCTGATCTTTTGCATCTTTGAAGATGAAGTACGCAATAACAAGCTGTACCAGCCACAGAACCATCATCACAAAGAGTCCCATTACAGGGGACCCGTGGGCCATCATTCCGGGTTGTCCATTATACATCATTGGAGGCATACAGTACAGATTATCTCCTGGGATATTATTCCCGATGATGTTAACAATACTATACATTCATTGTGCTGGAACTCATTTCAACGGTTTTTATCCTGGCCTTTTGGCACACGGTATTTCATTTTGTGATAGTTTAACTGCAAATTCCTACCCTTTTGCGGTTGTGCCATACTATGAATTCCATTATGGGTTCAACACACCAAAAACTGCTATAATTAGGTCATCAGTGTTTCTTTTATAATGCCGGGCGCACAGTTCACCGCATCGCCAACCAATGGAACGACACGCTTACCTTTATTACATTTACTGATAGTCCATCGGCTACCCGACCAGGTATTATTACAATTTTAGAGACGGTGCAAATATGGCCGGACCGAACCCTCTCCATACCTATCGTCATCCCGGTGTCTGTAACGTCGCATTAATGATTGGCTATAATGTTCGCGAAAAACTCAAAGCCTTTTACTATCTTTAATACCAAGTCTATATGGCGCGAGGGTAGCCAAGCCAGGCCAACGGTGCTGGACTTAAGATGTTGCTATTAACCTTGGCACAATATTTCAAAAAAATTCAAATACCCTAGACCATTTAACTAAATTTTATACATCAACGATACGTGTTGCATGGAATGACCAAATAATGCAGATCTATAGCCCAGGATACTAAACATCGTTGAAAACAACAACATAATCATGACAATGAACATGAGTACGATGATTATAATCACATCTAACATGATAACAAACACCAACATATCCGTTAAGTATAAGTGTTAGTGCAAATACCAATATATCCGTTAATTATAAATGTATGTGCAAATACCAATATATCCGTTAAGTATAAGTGTTAGTGCAAATACCAATATAATCAGTGGAAGAAAACACGCCAATTAATAATATATTTCCTTATCATGGAAGTAAGAAAGAGAGAATCTATAGAATCTTACTTAGTGAGAAATTGAAAAGATTCACGAGTTATAGAATCTCCAAATTAGCGGAAACAAATTATAGTCATGTCCATTCGATTTTTAGCGAATTGAAGCGTGAGGAAATAATAAATGACCATGAAGTTCTAGATGTTAGAAAATTGTTTAAAAAGTGGGCAGAACACAAATATTTTCGATACTATCGTGAATACAATATCCAAAATCCGAAAAATATTTTTAAAAATACTCAAATGGAATATGCATTTACCGGTTATTTTGCCGAAAATCTTGTAGGGAATTACTTATTTCCAAGATATTACGAAATTTATGTCAACGATTATGAAATTGAAAAATGGAATAATATTCTAATTAATTCAGGCTATGTGGGTAAGGGGAATGTAAAGATATACTATACAGATCAACACGTCTTCTTTGAAAAGTATGAAGTCGAAGGTTGGCCCGTGGTATCTATTCAACAACTAATTGTTGATTTAATAAGAGAAGGTGCAGAATGTAGAGAAGCAGCAGATCTTCTCATAAAACGGATTTATAATGCCTGAAGAATTGTATGACATAGTTGAAAGGGAATCCGCCCTTGAAGCGCTGAATTACGTAGTGACTCGTCTCCCCGAACCATTTTTACTATTGGGTGGATGGGCAATCTATGTAACTGTGAATGATTCATTCAGGGATGAACATGGATCGCAATATCTAGGATCGAGAGATATCGATGTGTGCTTTCATATCGATCCAAATGCAAAAAGATCTGAATTAAAAATTAGTACTTTTGCTAAAGCAATAGCCATTATTCAAGAGCTCGGCTATCAACCAAATGGTTCTTTTCGATATTGCAAAATGATTAGGAGAGAAACGCGTGAAATACTAACAGAAGATTCTGCTAAATCAATTCCAATTCATGAAATATTCTATTTATTTGTTGATATGATGGTTGATAACATTCATCCAATGCAAAAAGAGATTTTTGGTTTCAATGTCCTTGATGAACCAATATTAGAAAGAGTTTTTGAGGAACAGACCGGTATAATGGTCAATTTAGAAGGTTTCAATATTTTGGTACCGCCACCATCTATTTTGCTTGCAACAAAACTTAGATCTATACCTAACCGGCAACAGGGTGATAAACAAGTGAAGGATGCTTGCGATATCTATTCAATTCTTTGGCATTCCTCTGAAGATTACAAGACAATTCTTTCAGATATACACAGAGAATATCCAAAGGATTGCAAATTAGGATTCAATGCTATTACTGATGAAATTTCGGCAAAGGCGGCTATTCATCTTGGGGTAGATATTGAACGATATCGTGATGTAATTAAGCCCCTAAATGAATAGTGAACATCTAGTTTTTGATTAACAGAAAAACCCGATCTCTCGTAAATATTTAGCGGTTTTATTAACAAGTAAATCAATATTATATGCTGCGCGAGGGTAGCCAAGCCAGGCCAACGGTGCCGGACTTAAGATCCGGTCTCGAAGGAGTTCATGGGTTCGAATCCCATCCCTCGCACTTTTCTTATTTTGCAGTTTCGAGGTTCATTGAATTGGAAAAGTTTTATTGATTATATTCCAAAGGAGATCCTATGGAATTTATAAAAAGCGATGGATTTCGTTTTGGTCTTGCATTTATCCCTTTGATTGAGGGGATAGCGCTTTTCGCTTTAGGCACCTGGGTTTGGGTACATTCGGGAGAAAGGGACTACGGTCTAGCTTTACTTGCTTTAGCTGTAGGGTTTGTAACAATATTTGGTGATCAGATATTGGGAATATATGGAGATCGTGAAAATCGGCAATTAAAAAGCGATATACAGGATATTAAAAGAATATTAGAAGAATTGAAAAAAACAAAGGAAATTGGCTAGAGATTTCTCTAATCACATAGGTATCCACATAACGGCTGCTGATCGCTAACACTCGCAGCCTGTATAGAATGCAGGGAGCACATGCCCGACTGAGGTCGTGCTTCCATCGAGTGCTCCCAGCGCCCTCTTTCGTTCGCGATATATCTTCGAAATAAAGCAGTTATATTAACATTAGAAAAATTCCCGTTTTTTAGTTGAATTGATAAACAGAAGCAGTGTTCAAATATTTTGCTTACTTTTAAAGTAGTAAAAATTACGATTAGTTGATATTCTCACACTATTGAATAGGGATTATGGATGAATTAAAACGGTTTTCAGCGGGGCTTGCCGTTGGAGTTGGTGTAATTGGAGTAGAGATAGCGGTTTTTGTTGGTGATACCGTCATGGCTGCCTTAAAGTCATCACCTTTATCAACAAACCAAACTGCTTCGATTTTCGCGACTTATTCAACAGGTATGGTTTTATTGTTAATCGCAGGGATAATACAAGGATTACTAATAGGATATTTTGCACCCATTTCGTTTTCAATTGGTTATGTTACAGGAGATTTTTTTATGATAGCGATTTTTACAACAATTCTGTCACAAACGATGCCATCAGTTTTGATTGGAATGGTAATAGCTTTAATAGCAGTTCTTATTGGATTCGCATTGCGAATGCTAAAAGGAAATCAAAGCAGCAGTTACCAACGATATGATCGTTGGTATTAAAAACAATAATTTTTCTAATATTTTGGTATCGGTAATTTCCATTGAAAAGTTTGTTTTTCATAAAAATATTCCAATAATAGAGATTTTTTTCTATCCTGTCGAGGCTCAAATCGACACGGACCACTCAAAAAACCAGCGACGAGGCACGCGGTTACCGAGCGTAGCGAGGTCGCAGTGGCGAGGAGCGACATCATCCCAACAGAACAACATACCCGGAGGGAAGGTCCTCGGAGACGGCTAAAAGCCGGCAGTGGACCTTCCCGCAGGGCAACCGCATATTTTATATACAACACTATACGTTGTAATGCGCTACTATTCACTTTCACACCACGCATGGCGCTACCTTAAAGCTTCTCCCGCTAACAGTGTATGTGGTGAAAGAAAGTGCTACAAACGCTTTTTACCAAAATACAGCACGTCGGAACCGTGAAGCTTTCCGGCGGCATGTTGAGAATAGATGTGAAAATCATACAGGCAGGGATCGCCCGTTCCGATGTATCACGACTCATCGTGGACCAAGCACGGGTTACTGTTTGGGATATGACTCCCGTATGGTCTGGATCCGGCGAACCAATAGAAGCGGGGCAAGCATGGATCAATGCGTCCGGCAGAGCGGTTATGTATAGCATACGAGGGAGGCAGTACATCTCACCGCTCTCACATATTCGGGCAACGATTGCAGGCACACGGAAATTTGCGAACATTTCCACAATTACGTGGGAAACTATCGCCCAGGCATCAGAACAAATTACATCTATGGTGGTGTCAGCGTGAGCAAAATCCCGGAAAGCACCGGATTAATGATCAACTCCCTCCGCACTGAAGCCGCCAACCTGCAGAAACAATCCGATCTACTGAGTTTTGAAGCACAGGAACTGCGATACCAGGCACGAGAAATAGAGAATCAATATGAATTTCAGGGTCCCTGTGTCGGGTGTCCAAGATATAAGACCTGTTCCATTTCCGGAACATGCGCAGCTATGGACCGGTGCAAGATGGCGCGAGAGTTGGCAGGAGTGGTCTAATTATGACCACTTCAACCTCTCAAACCTTCTGGACGGAGGAGGACATTATTAGTCAGTACACCCGTGCAGATGGGCTGCGGGATGGTGAGTTGATCGCAGCGCCCGAAGTCCTCTCCAGACAAGCAGGGATTTCAATCCCCGTCGCTTTGACCCGGGCTGTATGGGGGGAATATGTCAGCCCTCATTATCTCGAAAAAATGCCGGATCAGGATGAGATCGGTAGACTTTGGGATCTGTTGTGGATGCTCCGTTTGGCCGCGATGAGATCAAGGGGGAGCAGTGTTATCATATTCCGGGTGGCTTTTGAACTTCTGCGTGAGAAAGCCAGAGCAAACGGAATTGTGCATATCCGAGGCGGTGAAATCATAGATCTAAAGGCGGTCTGTGGTCCTGGTGATAACTGCGAGCCGGTCATAACAGTTATGCTTCCTGGCGAGGACTGAATATTAATGGTTAGAGAGGCTCAAACCCCACCTCATAAATTTTATACAACGGATGAAGTGGCTACTATGCTGCGTCTCCATGTCCAGACCGTACGAACACTGGTTTTAAAAAAGCGCCTTGGAGGAATAAAAATCGGTAAAGAATGGCGTGTCAGTGAAGAGGACTTAAACGAATTTATCCGGGAGAATAGGAACAAATAACCACGACCGGTAGAAAGTGCTACAAACAAATAAAACCGGTCGCAGTCGGTTTATTATTGCCTCCCCCTTCTTATCAGAGTATCGACCAAGACAAGCCTTCGTACCTAATATATCCTGACGCATCAGTGGGCGGTGGGAGCACTCGGAGGTGACACGGTATCAACCGGGTCTGTGCTCCCTCCTATCAGTACAGGCTGCGAGTGGTAACGATAAGCAGCCGATATCTATTCCTTATTCTCAAGGGGCTAGCGCCCCGACTGAGCGAAGCGAGGGAGTCACGGAGCGTCTGCACCTCAACGGAACACAGCAAACGGGACCGATGGCATCAGCCAGGTGTCCCGGAGCGTGAAAGAGGAGGCGATAACGAGGAGTAACACGACGAAGTTTTGGCCGTCAGTATTACCCCGATCCTTTCAGAAAAACAAGGGCATGATGTGAGCGGAGGAGGACCGGAACGGAACGAAGTGGAGTGAGGAACCGGACGGAGAGAACTTTATGCCCGCCTCCATTTATCAATCTAACATGGATTTATAATGCATCTGCCGAGGCACAAATTATATAAAACGAAATTATTGTTGGATTCGAATTGTAATGCTAATGATTTTTTTCGATATAAGCTGAAAATGTCATCCAAACACATTCTGCATATCGATCTGCCGCTTCCTTCACAAATAAAGGTAGATAATACCATCCTACAAAAATTGAACAGATTATTTCGATTAAGCTGACGACTATGCCTGAAATCAAAATATTTTCACCATTTTCAATCCATAAAAATGTAAATATTACTGCACCAATTATGGCAAAGAAAAGCCAAATACTTCTACTTCCTATTAAATTCCTATTAAAACCATATTCCATGTTATGTTTTTTCCAAAGACCATCAGGATCTTTGAGATAAAGATATGATTTAACCTCTAAAAAGGCAGCAATAATTAATTTATCCCCTTCAACAGGATTCTTTTCCTCCATTTCTTTTGAGAGCATTGAAAGCTTGAATTTATCTTTTAGGAGGTCATGCACTTTTTCTTTAAACTCAAAACTGAATGTAGGATCTCGCCATCGTAAGAAACGTGTGGATGGGGCACCGCACCATTTTTCCCATAGTTTTGGCTCAATTTCTTTCCCATAATGTCTTACAATAAAAGAAAGGGCATAAATAAGAAATATCAATAAAACGGATTCACCCAAAACAAGGCTTAAAGAGCTGAAAATATCAGGCAAGGTTAATATTGCCAGTATGATAATTGGCGAGAAAACTACTATCGTAGGTGCAATCCTTGCTCTTAATTCATAGGGATCTAACCATTCCGTAATAATCAACAACCTGTTGAGAAAATATATGGATATAATCCTTCTTTAGTTACGATCATCACAAATGTAGGTCTTAAAACGGGGTCCAAAACCTTTTTAATTTTTTTAATTGCTTCACTATCGATGATACTTAGTTTTTTTCCGCCATTGGGATGAGTATGCCATTCTCCCACATAATCAATCATTCCGCCTGTCAGTTGAAAGATACGGGTAATATCCTCCGGAACGTCCTGGACACCTCTCTCAAATGCATAAGGTCCACTTTTACTATCCGGAGGAGCCAATAATATACGAGTAACATAAATGATTTTCTTTTTTGGATCGATTTGTCCAAGCAATAAACCGCCAGTCTCGTTTCGACCAGATTTACGAAGACATTCCATCAACTCGTCCCGAACTTCAGCCGTTACTCTAGTCTGCCAAGATTTATCATTTTCTCCTTTGAATTTGGATACGGGTGCTACATCATAGGACTGAACCAGACTCCTTGACCCCGGACCTAAATCACAATAACTTATTTGTAAGATTCCGTGATTATTTGCTGATTTTTGGATGTTATTTTGAAGTCTAAGAGAGAATAACGATGCATGAAAAGATACACAGTCATCAGATAGTCTCATTGTTTCGGAATTGCAACTTATTCCAATACTGATCTCTTCTAATATTGTACCCACATTTGAGTCCCTCTGTTCTTTCGTTGACTTCAGCCAATTCGATATTTCAGGTTTATCAACAGCCAGATCAAAAATATAAAATAACAAATCATCAAGTCGGGGATTTCTATTAAATCCTTCAATTGACATGAATCCTAATTTTCCATTGTCTGCGATTTCACATCGACAAACCAAAAGAGAAGTAGGAAGATTTTCAAGTACTAACACATCACGAATTGTAGATGATGCCGTTGCATCGATTAACCAAGTGTGTTGACTTAAAATCTCATGGTTTTTTCCAAAAAAAAGATTTAAAACATTATCATTGATTGCAGCAACCTTTATAGAATCCTTGTCCGCATAGTAAATATTCTCCACTTCATCCTTCAATGCTAGAGCTTTATTCTTTCCCAAACTATCACTTAAAAGACCATGACGAATTAAGTTGTGCGGGGAAATCTCATCATTATCAATAAATGTAATTTTTAGAAATCGACCACTTTTTACGAGGTGCAGAGCAACTTTTGAACCTATTGCACCACAGCCTAAAAATAGAACTTTTCCCATACTAGGTTTCGAGGTAGACGAGGAAATCTCATTGGCACGTTTTATTGTGAGAGGAGAGCGTTGACGCATTGGACTCACTTTCGATTCCAACAACTTCGTCTCTTTAACCGATTTAATCCATGCATCGTTTTGAACTACGAAATTTAATAATTCAAGATTTGAGTCCGAGTTTAAAATATTTTGAGGTCGTGAAATTACGAGAGTGACTGGAATTCCTGCCAATAATTGAAGATTGTTTGATAGATATGAGTTTACTGCACTTTCCAAAGGAATTCCAAGATCATTCGACTTTTTTACCAATTTTTCAAATGTATCTGGTAAATCAGCAAAAAAACTATCACTTATCATTTCTTTGGGAGGCCATGCAAGAATCCCAAATAAGTATCGATCGCTTGGACTACTTTCATCATATAGAGAATTTATCTTCCTTTGTAATTCAATCATCTTTGCGGGAATATTTTCTTTAAGAGGAAATTCCACTTTAATTGTAAAAGACGATTTTATTCCTACCAGAGGTTCTTGTTCAGGGTTTTTCAATAAAATATATGGGATAATGCAAAAGCCAGATTTGTTCCGATTTAATTGCCACTCTTTTTGTACCTTGTCTTGAAGGCGTGAGGGCTCGTAGATACAATAACCTGTAGATTCATCAATTCTTGTTGCTTCAAATCCATCCTCCTCCTTGATTAATCGCCCACTTGCTGCATCCGAAAGCCATTCTTGAATTCTTTGGATATACTCAATTATATTGTGTTCCGAAAACCAAGTATCTATACTGCCACGATGTAAACAAAAATTTGCTGCACTCCCTGGGCGTTTTGGATTTAGGTGAGGGAGTTGTTCCTTTGGAAAATCACGCCGATCAGACCATGCTATGGGAGATTTATATGGGTACAATTTTCGATCTAATAATAAGAAAATTGGCTCCTTTTTTCGAATTTCAACGTTATTAACTGTGCCTCGTGTCGGAAGATTGATGTTTAAAGACATCGGGATTACTACGAAATTCTTATCTTCACTCCATTGTAGTGCATTGATTTCTTGATTTGTGAAAACTTTTCGGATTTCTGAAAGAGCTAATTGAATACTTGGACTTAGGTCTGCCTCATTTTCATGAGGTAAAGAAGAGGTAAAAGAATTATTATCCATAGGTATGCGGGGTTTTTAGTACGGTTTTTATTGCCGAGGCTGCGTTACCAGATTGTGTATAGGACAAATCTTTTAGTTGGGGTCCTTTTTTTGTAATTGTAAATATTAATGGTTGTGGCTTTTTGGAAGTTGGATATTCACCAGTTACATAAAAATTATCAGATCCAACAATTTTTTTATACTGGTTTGCCGCTGCATGATGTGGGGGATTATCATCATCATCTTTGACCGGTTTACATGAAGCAACAATAACAGATCCTGATGAACATCGTTTATTTAATAGATCTACCGAAAAATTGCTTGGTTTATCGTCTTTCACATATGGTGTTTGATTAAAAAAGGACCAGGAACAATGATGTGGCGCTAAGAAAATATCCCATTTTAGGGTAGATTCATCACTCAACTGAACAATATCTTCCCAAACTTCAAAACCGCTATCCCCCCCAAAGAAAGCCATTGCAGCATTTTTCTCACCTTCGATATCAAATCGAGCCTGGAGAATCACACTTGTATCATTACGCTCACCCCATTTTGAATCGATATCCTTTTTAAAGGGGGCATGAACAAAAAAGGAGAAATCATTTAATGTACATCCATTAATCAACTTAATTGAATTGCCCGGTGAAGTGATTATTCCTCCTAAACCTTTGAGATCTGGATTATCTGAATATCCAATGATTCGTAATCTGTTGCCACTATTATTGCATTCCGGTTTTTTATCCTGATATAATTGCTTTCTTCTTAGTGCTTCTTTACGGATTATTTTTGCAGAATCGCACATATCCTTTTCATGCGGGGAAAAGATTCTTGGTGTGAACCAAAGCTCATCTATTCGAATTAAGCCTTCTTTTCTATTTTTATCCGAGTAATCGGAAGGATTTCCAACATAAAATATTTCATTGAAACCTCTGCAATGATCCTCATCTGGATGTGTTAAAATAAAGGCATCTACAAACGGGACTTCTTTTTCTTTTTTCAATATCGACAAAAGATGACTGTGAACATCATATCTCGAATTTTCTGATTCATCTCGGGAGTCGTTTGTAATGTTGCAATCAATGAGAATATCAAGTCCATTTGATAACCTGATTAAGCTGGTATCCCCATTCTCAACCGGAAAATAACAAATTGATGGATCTGTCAAGAATATACCCTCCTGGATTGACATCATCTTCCCCAAATATAAAGAATAGCCACGTGCGGTGTGAAAGTAATATTAACACCATGTTACTAACATTTCGTCTTGATTATTAGCCTTATTTATCTCAAATAGACCTCTGTGCAATCCTCAATGGTCCTCCTGCCCTCCGCTCCATGATTTCGCCAGGCGAAATTCTTTCGCGAAGCCGAAAGGGAGCGGACAGGAGGCACCGGTGGTGTGGCCCCGCCCTTTAGGTTTGGTAGGGCGGGGAATTGGGGGGTGGGTCGGTCGCAGGGGCGAAGATAAATGTGGCCCGGATCATAACCTAATTATTCTATTTCGTTGCACTCGATCGCTTCCTTTTCATAGCTTCCCTAATCATTTTCTGACCATTTTCTCCAGCAAGTGCCTTTTCAATTCCAGCTTCAATAATTTCACTTGGAATCTCTATTAAAATCGAATTGGAGGTATTTTTCGGCGTGATTCCTTGTGAATCGGAAGTATCAAGTTTTTTGGAGATAGATTTTCCAAATACGTGAGCAACATCAAGTTCAATGTCCGAAAGATCTTTGCCATAAACTTCTTTAACAATTTCATGACTATTTGCATTAATCTTCGACAAGTCTGAGCTTTTCATTGAGGACAGATATTCACGATAACCCTGGTTACATGTAGCACAACTGCAAAACCCGATTTTAGATCTTCCCTCCGCGAGCAAAACAAACAAGACGATCACATAAGGAAAGGGCAGTGTTTTTATCCAACACCATTTAATTATCCTCAATTTATCATCGCTTGCACTATCGATCTCTGATGTTTTTCTTTCAGGTCGAGATATTTTTTGTTTTTGCTTATAATTCATTTTTGAATCAGTGGTTTTTCCTTCGAGAAGATCAACTCCACAGCCGTTACAGTAATGCGCATCTTTTATTATTTGAAATCCGCAAATATCGCATTTTTCCAACATAATGGTGGATTATTAACGGACCTTAATATCAACTTTTTTTGAGGTTTTTATAATTTCAAAAAAAGGGGATAATTAAACATTAAAGCCCAATTCCACTGTATTGTCAGGCTTTTTACAAAAAAAATGCTTAGTCCCAACATCCGCAGTTCAAGAATTTCATTTTCGTCTGCCCGCAAACTGGACAAAGATACAAGGTATCTGGTAGTATAAAATCCTCATTTGGACAATCCATATGCCATTCAAAAAAATTATATCCTTCAGTAACTTCTTCAGAAGATGACTGTAATTCCGGGTCTTTATAAAATTTTACATTCCGTCTGCATTTAGGACATTTTGACGGTGATTTCAGGTAATCCCTCTCGATTATTATTTTACATTTTAAACAGAGTGCTGGTGCTCTCAGTTTATCATGGTCGATGCGTCCTCCACCAACATACAAATGTGGACTCAAATACCCACATTCACACGATGCCATAATTATCGAGCCCATCTTTGAACCTAATCCCTAAAAATCAATAATACTGTTTGATATACGAATACGCCCTCTCGAATAGGTCCTGATCGGTATGTAACTGGTATTTTTTCAATGCTTGTCTTAGGGCTTTTTGTACTTCCCGTTCACCTGCATGACTATTCTGCCAGCCCTCAAATCGTATATGTCTTACCACTTCATCGATTTCATTCACAATTCTTTCGACAATAACGGGTGTATTTTTGGTTTTTACTTCTTCGAAAAGCTCAGTCAATGCAGCTTTCGCCCTTTTTTGTTCATCTTCAGGTTCTATCTCTTTTTCTGCTTCAACAACTTCTTTCGCGAGGGTAAGAAGATGCTTCAAAAATTCAAGGCTATTAATAAATCCTTTCTCATATTCCTGCTTTATTTGTTCAAGCTTTTCTCCAAGTTTCGTAAATTTTGGATTGTTCAAATGTTTTTGCAATCTTCGTGTAATTTTTATTTCAATCTCCTTGGTTTTCTTGGGATCATTAGACTCGATTATTGTCTTAATGGTATTTCCATCAAGGACTACGGTTTCAAGATCGTCACGTATTGTTTCAATGTAGACATGTTCATTGAGAATATCGAGTGTTTTAGCACCAAGGATATGCCATAACAGTTTTCCGTTTCCCGTTGCAGGCTTTACAGATTCGTATACCTGGCTTAACCATCGGTATACATCGCGATATTCATTGAGGCAGGAATCTGGGGATAGGGCTTCCCAAATTCGGGCTAATACATTAAAGTCTGCTGCATAATTATCCCTGACTTCGTTATTCGGGAGATGTTCCTGGGCAGCAATCAACCCTTCATAGCCGGTTATTGTTCGATCAATTCCAGGGAAATAATTCAGGCATTTGGTAACTGCATCAGGGAGTTGTGTTCGTAATTCACTTAAATTTTTAACAACCTCAAACATTTCCTTTTCATCAAATACGAGGGATTTACTGACGTTATCAAAAACACCTATATAATCGACGATAAGCCCGAACGATTTCATTGGATATGGTCGGTTTACTCTCGAAATAGCCTGGACTAGCGTATGATCTTTCATCAGCTTGTCGAGATACATCGTCTGAAGTATTGGTGCATCGAATCCCGCAAGGAGTTTGGAAGTTACGATCAGGATTTTTAAAGGATCGCTAGCATCACGAAAACGATCCAGTAATTTTTCCTGGTTATCCCTGTCCCGGTCCCATTTCTTTTTCCAATCGCTAGGATCATCAGGGGATACGGTCATAACGATATCAGACATTTCAGGTGGAACAATTTCATCGAGATAATTCTTGTACTGGACACAGGCTGCCCTGTCATAACAAACAATCATCGCTTTGAATTCATTGGGTTCAACATTTTGCTGGTAATGCTGGATAATGTGTGCTGAAATATCCCGGATTCTTTGCTCACCATGAATAAAATTGGTTTTCTTTCCTGCCTGCTTTGCGAGTTCTTTTTTATCATCAGCGGTGAGCTGATCGGTCATTCTAGAGAACTCTTCGTCAATTGCCTGCTGATCGATATGGTATTCCAGCATATGGGGTTCGAAGTGAAGAGGAAGCGTTGCCTTATCCCGGATTGATTGCTCAAACGTGTAACGACTCAAATATCCTTGTTTATCTTCTTCCGCTCCGAATGCAAAGAACGTGTTTTTATCGATTTTGTTGATGGGTGTACCTGTCAATCCGAAAAGGAATGCATTGGGAAGAGCGGTCCGCATTTTTCTTCCCAGATCTCCTACCTGGGTCCTGTGTGCCTCATCGACCATCAGGATGATGTTATCCCGCGAATTTAACACACCTTCAGCTTCTGCAAACCGGTAGATTGTTGTAATAATAATTTTCCTGGTATCCTGAGCCAAAAGTTGCTGAAGTTCCGCCTTCGTTGTCGCGGCGATGGTATTCGGGATCTCAGTAGCATTGAAGGTGGCAGTAATCTGAGTATCAAGATCGATCCGGTCGACAACAATAATAACCGTGGGACTTTTTAAAAGGGGATCGATACGAAGTTTTTGAGCTGCGAATACCATAAGGAGGGATTTACCACTCCCCTGGAAGTGCCAGATGAGACCTTTCTTGGGCTTTCCATTTCGCACCCGTTCTACTATGAGATTGGTTGCGTCATATTGCTGATGCCTGCAGAGAATTTTGATCTTTTGATTCTTCCGATTGGTGGCATATACCGTGAAATTTTTTGTTATATCCAATAGCACAAATGGTGGGAGGAGGGATCTGATTGTACTCATTACAGCCGAAAGGGCAGGTGTTTTGGGTTGAATATCTTCCCGCCAGGGTGCCCAGTTATCGATTGGTGTCCTGACTCCGCCATAGTAGAATTCCTTTCCTTCTGTGGCAAATGAAAACGTATTCGGAACAAAAAGAGCTGGTACTGCCTTCTCATAGATCTCATTGATATCATAGGCTGCATCGAACCAGGTTTCGGAGGGACGGACCGGGGTCTTACATTCACCGATTATGAGTGGTATACCATTTACCAGAAGAACAATATCCATTCTTTTTGTGACGGTTCCTGTAGAGAATGAATACTCGGTCGTAACGACACATTGGTTTTTTTCAGGATTCTCATAGTCTATAAGTCGAATTGGAACATGTTCTCCATTTTTCCCAAATGGCATGCTGTGCTCTCCGTGCAGCCATTCAGTAAATATTTCATTGGCACGAACAAGACCTACACTTTGAACGGACAGGAGAATTGCCCGGAGTTTATAGATTACTTCATCTGCTCTGTCCGGGTGCTGCGCGATTTCAGGATTGAGTTTTATCAATGCATCGACGAGGTATGGTTCAACGAAGACATCAGTCTCTTTTCGTGGGAGATCAGAACGTGGAACATAGGTATAGCCGGTCTTTTTCAGATAATCACGGATACCATCACGGACTGTGTTTGCTTCGTTGAAACTCATGAAATATCAGATCCACATAACAAGATAACAGAGTGAATATGTTCTGTAGGTGACGATAAAGTATCCGGGATTGGAATCGAAATCAGGGTTGAGCAAAGAAGTCATTCATTTGATAGATCTTTTTACAATAAGGGATAAACAACTGCATCAGGATATAGCATTGTTCACGACTAATGATTTTTCCGCTCGGATGGCCGGATTCGTTACGGAAGTTACGGATGATTGCAACAATGCCAGAGAAATTAGTATCGAGATCTTCCCGGATTTCAGGTGGAAATTCCCCGATATGCAGATCGAGAATACTCTTGAATTTGTTCAGTTTTGGGAGGATGGATCTTTCTTTGTTAACAATTTTGAAAACAGTTTCATAGGGTGGATTAGTAGTAGTAGTCTCCAATAGTTTGTTAAAAGAATGTTCTGCTGCGACTCCCAGCATGACGGACGATGAAAGAAGACATCCACTCATGAAGGCTTGCATCGCTTCCTTCAAATACACCATCGTTACGGGATCAATATCAGGGATATTTTCTTTAATTACCGATTCATATGTCGAAACGTCATGGAAAAAATAGAGGTCTTTATTTTCTATCATCTGCTTTCCGAAGGATGAAATTCGGAAAAATGGGTAGGATTGATGGGGATCGTTCTCCATTCCAAGTGTAATTATCCGCTGCAAAAAAAGATCCCAGAAAACTTCCTGAAAATAATTATCGTCTTGTTTTGAGAAGGAAAAATTCTGAATTTCCTGACCAATCATTTGTTCTTGTCGTTTTTTAAGCAAATCGGCTACGTTATTGCGGAAATGTACATACTGGTTATTTGTATATTGTGTCTGGACTCTTCCCCCTAAAATGTCCAAAGCAGTCTGCCGAATTTCCTCGTATGAATGATCCATGGTGATTTTCCTACGGTCTTAATTCATTTATTTTCTATCCAAATATAAATAAAATGTATTTATTCTCAAACGACAGGATTAATCTCAATGGATCCCGAAATAACTGAAACTCATGAATCTAGTGAAGAAGATCTGGATTTGAGTACTCATAATAGGGCTCTCATATTACAATTTAGAGGTTCTATTGTTTGGGTATGTGGTATTTTTTCAGTAATACTCGTCTATTTTTTGGGGTATTTGTTTTATTTCAATCACAATCTGATAACACAGATTTTTTCATTCTTCGAAATTTCAAATCTTACAATTTTTTTCGATAGTATAGTCAACAATTATGGGTTGGCCACCCTGGTCACAATCCTGATCGCAGTGTTCACCGCCCTTTATTTGTATTTTCGGTTTTTTTCTAATATCAATCGGAATGATTTCAGCGGGGAAACAGGGAATTATTTACGGTTTTATGAAACGCTATACTCTTCGATTGTTGACCTGACGGTTCTTGTGATTCTTTTCTTATACCTGCTCTTCATCAAACACTCCTTTTTCGAATTGATAAGTGCATTTCTATTAATCATTTTAGTGGCCATATCCATCCGCATAATTGCCACCCCGTATCTCAAAATAATCCACAATTACTCGTCTATTACTGATATGAATAGATATCTCAGTAAAATCGACTCAAACACCTTCGGCAAACATTATTCCGATCAGGATTCCATGTGGAATTTTATTTTTTACAACTTTATGCGAAAGAATTCGGTATGGATTACCGGGGTATTACTTCTTACGTTCGTCATTGCGATACTCGGAATAAGTGGAGAATTTAACATTCTCACAATCGTCATTCTCGAATTGGTATTGATCCGATATGGCCTTATTATAAGTCAAATTGGATCCGTTCCACAAATTCAATTTAATCTCACTTTGACAAACAATGAAACTTATACCCAGGTGTTCATCATTCGGGATGCTCGTGATTTTATCTTGGTGTTATCAAAAAATGACAAACAATATGTCATCATGAAATCTCATCTAATCAAAATCGAACCAAATATTGAATAAAAAATCTCTAGGTATCATCCATTTATTTCTGGTTTTAGCATCTCATTGATCAGCCGCATCTTCAACGCCTTAGTCGTAGCGACATTCATACGGGCAGCGGCAATCGTCTCGTCACAGCGGGTGAGGATCGCAGCAATCTTACGTTGTTCATCCAATGTACCGACAGGTAGTTCAATGCTCATCAAACGATTAACACCAATATGGAAAAGTCCGCTTGAACTCATTCCCATCTTAGTCAGTGATTCATGTCCCCTTGAGCTATTCAGGAAATGGTTAAGATATCGAAAATCTAGAAGATTATCTTTTGGTCGAATACGAATAATCATATTTTGGAAAATGCAATTTTCTATTTCTCCATTAAAAATTGCCGATCTTCCTAATTCGTCAATTGAACCATTCGCTTCGACAACCAAAACATCGCCAGGAACTAACCTATATTGTTCCAATTCGGTATCAGACATCTCGAAATAACGTGGATCATCCGTTCTTATAAAATTCCTTTGAACATGGGCAACAGTCAAATATCGTCTAGGATTTTCCTTCGGTACTCTATCTTTGCTTTTTTGTATTCCACCTTTAATATCACTAAGTAATCCAAGGGATTTCAACTCCCAATTCTTGGGAATTGTTAACCCATTTTTTGTTTTCTTAAAATCTGACTGACCAATACCCTTGGAAAACAGTTCTCGTATTAAAATCCGTTTTAAGTGCACCGCCGCTGCAAAAAACCTTTCACTCATTATAAGACAATTTTCAGCAGCCAAGAAAAGAGTGGCAATATAGAGCTGTTTCTGTTTATCCGGAACCACAAACTCATAACAGGCCAAATCTTTCCAGTTAATGTAAGGATTCGTTGAACCCTTAGCTTTTCGCATTGTGTGCTGAACAAAGGTTTCACTCTGCATTATAAAAGGGATTAATTCTGGGATGACATCGTTACCTTGCGGCTCTATTACAAATGTTGTATTCGCGCAGACTCCATCAAAATGTGGAATCGCAACCTTTCGTAGATGAGGATTTCTTGAGATGTAGAGAATCTGACCTTTGACAAATTTATGGTTGAATGCTGGACCTAAATAACCATTACCGATATTACTCCAAGTTTTAATCTGAAGGTCCTCTGACCTAATATCACCACCTTCAACATAACAAGAGAGACCACTAGTTAATGGATCTACAATTTTATTGATCTTTTGTGCAACATTTCCAAAACGAACTATTGTATGACCACGAGGATTTTTGGTTACTATATGCCCATTATCCAAAATTTTTTCTGAATTATTCATTATATTTTGCATCCTTCAAGACATCTATTAGATTATTCAAAGATTCATGAATAAAACAATTGGAATTTGTCCAATTGGTCACCATTTCTTTAAGCGTCTCCTTATCCTCATTCCCATTTGTTGTATGGATATACTCGTTAATTTTCAAACTGGATTGAAGCTTATGAATTTCCGATATATTTTCAACTTTAGCAAATCCTGAAATTGTTTCGAAGTTGTGATAGGTTTTCAATATTTTTTCGCAATGTGATACTTCGAGCCAACTTTGATTCTTTCCGATTGTCAATTCTTTTGAGGCATCTATAAACAAAATTTTTCCTTTTCTCTCATTGGATTTTAGCAATCGGCATATCATAACGCAAGCATCCATTGGAGAATTGTAAAAAAGACCTGGGCCTAGTCCTAGAACGCACTCAATGATGTCGGCTGTAACTATCTTTTCCCTCATCGATTGTTCATCTTCACGGAACAACACACCATGAGGGAACAGGATTGCACATCGTCCCGTTTTTGGGTTCATGCTCTTGATAATATGCTGGAAAAACGCGTAGTCTGCCCGCCCCTGTGGCGGCACACCATACATATTCCGGCCATATGGATCTGATGCGAACGCTTCACGGTTCCATTTCTTAATTGAATACGGCGGATTTGCCAGTACCACGTCGAACTGCTGAAGTTTATCATTCTTTAAAAACGCCGGCTGAGCAAGTGTGTCACCCCGGACGATTTGGAAATCATCGATACCATGCAAGAAAAGATTCATCCTGGCAATCGAGGAGGTGATCAGGTTGATATCCTGACCGTAGAGCTTCAGGCTCCGGTACTCCTTCCCCTGTTCCTTGAGCTGCAATGCTGCAACGAGAAGCATCCCGCCGGTCCCACATGTAGGATCATAAATCGACTCACCTTCTTTCGGGTCGAGCATCATCGCCATGAGCTTGACCAGTGTCCGGTTTGTGTAGAATTCCGCTGCTGTATGCCCGGAATCATCAGCGAATTTCTTAATCAGATACTCATAACCCTGCCCAAGCTCATCCTGTGGAACGTGGGCAACCGAGAGTGTTTCTGAAGAAAAGTGTTCAACCAGGTCACGAAGGGTTTCATCCGAGAGACGACTTTTATTTGTCCAGGGAGCATCCCCGAAGATTCCGCTGAGTCTCTCAGGGTTTGCCATCTCAAGCTCCCGCATGGCATTCTGGATTGTAACCCCTACATCGGTTGTTGTTTCGCGAACATTTTTCCAATGAGCTCCTTTTGGTATTGTGAAGCGATGGTATTCAGTGAACTTTTCTCCGACACCCGGACCATACTCCTGTTCAAGCTCGGCAGACTCTTCATCGTAGACATCACAAACTCGCTTGAAATACAGGAGCGGGAAGATAAACTGTTTATAATCACTTGAATCGATAAATCCTCGCAAAAGTATCGCAGCACCCCAGAAATAACGCTCCAGATCCTGCTGGGAGATCGTCCCTGGCATCACAGCACCCCCGATTCGGCGAGTAGCTTTTTTAAGTGTTCCTCTGCTACTTCACATTCTTCCGCGGCCTTTTTCAAATCAGCGAGGGCCTCTGCAACGGTTGCGGTATCCTCTTCGATGACCGGCTCAACGTAAAGGGAAATATTCAGATTATAATCCTGCTGCCTGACATCGTCGAGCGATGCTACGCGAGAGACTCCTGTCTGTGTTCCATATGCTGTATACCAGCTATAGATTTGTTCAACGTGTTCAGGAAGAAGCTCATTCTGGTTTTTTCCCTTCTTGAAAAGTCCGGATGCATCAATAAATAATACCCCACCCTTATGACTCTCATCTTTTTGCAGCCTGAAAATGCAGACACAGGCAGCAAGCGTTGTCCCATAAAACAGATTCGGTCCAAGCCCGATTACCGCATCAAGTAAATCACTTTCGAGGAGCTTGGTACGGATCTTCCCTTCCGCACCCTTCCGGAAGAGTGCTCCCTGTGGTAATACAATAGCCATACGCCCATCGGGTTTTGCCATTGAAGATATCATGTGTTGAATCCAAGCATAATCCCCGTAACTCGTCGGAGGCATCCCGGCGAAATTCCGCCCATATGGATCATTCTCCCAGACTTCTTCACCCCATTTCTTCAGGGAAAATGGTGGATTTGCAATGACAGAATCAAATGTGCTGATAATATCTCCTTCAAAAAATGCAGGACGTCGCAGCGTATCTCCCCGAACAACATTAAAATCTTCAAGACCGTGAAGAATCAGGTTCATCCGTGCTATCGAAGAAGTCGTCAGGTTTTTTTCCTGTCCGTATAATCGTAACCTGCGATAATCCCCACCATGTGTGCGTACATAGTTGAATGCTTCAAGGAGCATACCCCCCGTCCCACATGCCGGATCATAGACGGTTTCTGCATCACGCGGTTGAAGGATCAATGTCATAAGCCGGATAACAGGTCTCGGAGTATAGAATTCCCCCGCTTTCTTATTCGATAAATCAGCGAATTTTTTTATCAGGTATTCATATGCCTGACCTGCAAGATCAGGTTCGACGTTACTGTTCGATAAATTATGTTCAGAAAAGAGCTCGATGAGGTCGATAAGAAGTTTATCGGAAAATAATTGTTTATTGGTCCATTGTGCATCGCCAAAAATCTCATAGAGCGTATCCGGGTTAGCCTTCTCTATACAACGCATTGCATGAGCTAGTGCCTGGCCAACGTTCTCAGTCTTTTCCCTGACATCCTTCCAATGGCACCTTTCTGGAATGATAAAATGATAATTCTCCCGGAATAGAGCCTCTTCAATGTCACCGTTTGCTTCCTGAAGAGCCTTCTGGTATTCCTCGTCGAATACATCACAGATTCTTTTTAAGAACAACAATGGGAAGATATACGTCTTATAATCCGCTTGATCGACAGGTCCACGGAGGATATTAGCTGCGCCGAAAAGCCAGTTCTCTAACGTACTAAGCGATAATTTCTCTGATGTTTTTTGAGATTCTCGATTATTATTGGACATGTGTATCGTTGAGAATTTTTGGATCAGGTAATGTTGGTTCCCCGATTGATAAAAAGTGTTTATTTTTGATTTTTCTATAGGTTGGATAAAATAACTTACTCCGTAGTACCTTTACTTTCACTCTGCGCATCCGACTTGAATTGAAATAGCTTGATTGAAATAAACCAGTTTAAGGAATAAAATGCCCGAACTAAAGAATTATCGAATTTTTATCAGTCATGCATGGCAATATGATGATGACTATAAAAGAATGGAAAATCTGCTGAAAGCTGCTTCATTTTTCGAATACTCCAATCATAGTGTTCCTCGACATGATCCTTTGAAAGGAGGATCTGATACAGAATTAGAAGAACAACTTCGAAACCAGGTTAGCGGTACAAATGCCGTTCTCATCCTTGCAGGAATGTATGTGAATTATAGTAAATGGATTCAGAAGGAAATCGATATTGCAAAGGCTATGGATAAACCGATTATTGGAATAGTGCCTTGGGGTAGTACTAGAATTCCTGTGCAGGTTCAAAGTGTGGCAAAAGAAATGGTTGGTTGGAATACTTCCAGTGTGGTCAGTGCTATTCGAAAATGGGCAAAATAATTGATGCGTAATATTCCAAAAAAAGGGAGGTGAAAACCTCCCGGCTCCTTCATTACCCCATTTAATGAGGCAATTACTATTCTGTTTTCAACGACTAAGAACCGGAGGGGAACTGTCACCCTGGAAAATGTTTAGAGAGATGATATGAACGAACTCCACCTCATCCTCCCATTCATCGTGAATGCCCCACCAGCCCTTACATCTTCACGCACAGTGTGAACATAACCGAGAGCCGAAGTATTCCCAATTCCAATCAGGGACCGTGAACCAGTAGACAACAAGCCAGAGCCATTACCGATCGCATCAATGTCCATCAACATAGCGTCAGGTTGTTCAGTATCACCCTGGATGATCCCTCCAACCGATTGATAGTTCAAAGCATCCGTCATAAACATGGTTGAAATCCCAGCATATTCGCAATACGCCTGACGAGTGAGGTTAGCCCCATCTGCATCAAGGTTTCCCGCTCCACAAGTGACCCCGGCTGATGGAGCACCACAGCTATTGACCATTAATGACTCCGATAGGATTCCAGGACCCTCACTATTCACCTTCTGATCTGTCGAGAACAGAAGTATCTCATTGGTTGAAAGACCACGGTTACTTTCTATAGCCCCAGGACCTGATACCAGAACCGATCCCGAATATCCACCCTGCAAGACTTCCTGCCCGATATCGAGCGGAGGTGTCTTCAATAGATCTCCATCAGATGCAGCCCATGTCCAATCCGATACACTGGAGATCCAAGAATCTCCAGATGCCTGAAGTGATACTTCACAAGAGGCTGCTTGAGCAGGGGGTGAGACACACGCAACCCCGAGCACAATCGCCGCAAAAATGCAGCCACCGATAACAAGATTTCTCCGTTGAGAAAGTCTCTTGATCATAATGCCTCCGTTTTTCCTGAGCCTTTGATCAAACCATATTCGATGTCATACCAGGCTGATGGGACCGTGATGGAGTAAGTATCCAGACGTTCAGCTTCAGCCTCTGAAACTTGTCGGAGAAGGCTCTCCCGCTCAATTGGCGAGTGGTCGAATGTCAGCCATCTCTTCGTGCTGTCAGTCATCTTGTATGACCGTCCCGGAACTTCCGTGGGGGCCGAAGTAACGGTGTCATCGGTCGGATCAAAGTACTTCAATACCTGGCTGGTGGTCGTTGTGGCTGCGTTAGCTGATGCCGTTGCAGTAGTCGCTTTTCTGTGCTGCACATATGCGATAAAGGCAGCAGCGAGCGTAATCAGAATTTCAATGAGGTTGGTTAATTCCGGATCCATGATGTTCTCCTTTTATTTTTTCATGCTCCGCACGCAGGGCTTCGAACTCCGCACAAATTACCTCATACTTCCCAATTTTCTCATAGATTAGGAAAAGCGAGGGGTAAAGCGGAAGTACAACCCCGAGAATCAGAGCCGTAGTTTCAATATCCATAATTGACCTCCACGAACAGGGAGGCAAGAAAAGAAGGAGCAGGGATGGTCCGGCTCTCCCGTGTTCAAATGGCACTCAAGCGAGAGCGGGCTTAGTGTTTGCCCAAGAGTTCACGCGGGCGACAATCGCATTGTCCTCGTATGAGGAAATAGTGACTGCCTTCCGGGCGAACGTGACCGTATAGTCTTCGCCGTTCGCATCGTGACAAGTCAGCGAAATGGAATACCCTTCGCCTTCAGTGTCCTGAATTGGGTCCCCGCCGATTGCGGTTGCAAGTGCCGTGTTTCCGACAAGTGCGGCCGCTGCAGCAGTATAGCCTGCAATGGTGGATGCCTTTGCAGTAGCTGTACCCATGTTCTTCAGGGTTGTGGGGTTCTCATAGACCACACGAATACCGAATGACTGTGTTCCACGGACAGTACCTGGATGAGTCTCACCGGATACAACATGATCCACACACTGGAATGCATTGGTATCGATGACTCCCTGTACAAGGGTGTTCAATGTCGCTACATCAGCGATCTTGGTCGTAAGGGTACGGACCGACCGCTTTACATTTGCCTTCTGGACGAAATCAGACATTTCTATTCTCTCCTGCCCCTTTTTTTACGAGGGACGTAATGATTATAAGCGATAGAATTGGAAAAGGGGGGGGCAAAGTGTTGCCGTGGAAAAATTCGAGCTCGAAATTGTTTCAGTAGTGCACTAACAAGTAGCGATTCCTTTATCGTAATAGATTGAGAGCTACTTTTAACCAAATATTAAACGTGAACCAAATGCCTGTCCCAGATTTTCAAAGTATTCTACTCCCGCTATTAAAATTTACAAGTGATAAAAAGGAGCATACCTTGAGTGAAGTCCTCGAAAAACTTGCCAATGAGGTCTTTCATCTCAGTAAAGATGAGAGAAATATTACTCTTCCTAGCGGTACTCAATCAAAATTTGATAATCGAGTGGGTTGGGCCAAAACATATCTTGTAAAAGCGGGTTTATTAGCGGTCCCAAAACGAGGAATATTTTGTATTACAGAACGTGGTGCCTCTGTATTGGCGGATAACCCTAAAGAATTAAGCACTAATTATTTGATGAAATTCCCCGAGTTCCAGGAATTCCAACATCGCAACCGGGACGAACAAGTCACTACTACTGAAGTTTCAACCACCGCGCAAACACCGGACGAAATTATTGATTCCAATTATGTAGCCCTTCGTTCACAACTCGCTTCAGAACTTATTGAGAGGGTGAAAAAATGCTCACCAAAATTCTTTGAAGAGTTAGTGGTTGATCTCATCGTAACAATGGGTTATGGTGGTTCAATTCAGGACGCAGGGAAGGCAGTTGGTCAGAGTGGTGATGGGGGGATTGATGGAATAATCAAAGAAGACAAATTGGGTCTCGATGCTGTTTATATTCAAGCAAAACGGTGGGAAGGCACAGTGGGTCGTCCCGTAATTCAGGCATTTGCAGGAAGCCTTGAAGGGCATAGGGCTAAGAAAGGAATTGTGATTACATCTTCACAATTTACCCAGGATGCCCGGGATTATGTTACTAAAATAGAAAAGAAAATTGTCCTTATCGATGGGGAATATCTCGCTCAATTGATGATTGACAACAATATCGCCGTGACAACTGAAAAGACATACGAGATTAAAAAAATTGATTTCGATTATTTCGAAGAGAATTAATCCTAATTTATTGAATTGGGTTCATTATTTGGAATTGGTCGCCTGTTTATGGACCTGGATACATACCGCCCCATCTTCAACAGACCATTGTAATTTATCCCCTTTTTTAAGAGAGAACTGATTCACAACATTTGCAGGGACGGTTGTTCGAAGCGAGTTACTTTTCGATGTAGCCGGATGAAGGACCGATTCATCAATCCGGATGTATTTTGCCATTGTAGTTATTCTTTTAGTAAAATCAAGAATATAAACCTTTTTCAGGAAATAGAAGAATTTTTGATTGTAAATATGATTATAAGCTATTTTGCAGGCTCGCCTTCTGTAATGAATTTTGCAACCCCTATTAGAAGGAAACATAAAGAAACCAGAGCAGCGACGGCACAGGCATAATAAGCAAATATCAGGACTTGATCATTGGAACCGGATACCAATTTTATAAGCCATATTAAAAGACCAACAATTACGAAAATAACGCACCATTGAGCTGGGTAGAGTGTTTTTTGCCAATCCATACAAATTGAATGGTTTATTTAAAGATATAAGAGAGGCTCCAACTTTCACCCCGCATGCGGTTAGACTAGATAATACCACATCTGCGAATGTATCTAGAGTTGATTCGGTTGGTTACTGCAACAGATATGAAAAGATTGACTGAACGCTGGTCAAGGATTATTCGCAATTTAAATTCAAATGATTTTAAAGATGGAATTGAACTGGTTCGTTTACTAGAGAAAAGGAAAGGTCCGGAACTTGCTTACTTCGATGATCCCCTTGAAGCAGCAATAGTATTCACAACGATCGAAGTTTTAAAAAGCCGGAAGAAAGAACGAGGTCACTTTGATCCTTGAAACTATAATGACAGAGAAAAATTTCTATTTTTTGACGATATATCCATAACCTTTTCCTTCAAACTCCTGCGCAGTCCGAGCATCAAGACGAATAGGCAATCCCGGAACAACATGATGTTTTTTTCCATTTGACGATTCAAGCAAATTGGTTTTTAAATTGATATTTACTTCAAATGTGATTAATTCTTCAAATTCAATTAAGTCATCTGGATTATTTTCTTCTAGATTTTTCCTTATTATCCATTGCAGATTTTTTTCTGCCGCCAATTCAATGTTTCTTTTCCATTCTTCATCTGATATTAGCCTAGATTCATCTTCATGTTTACCGGAGGACTCAACTTTTTTTGGCTTAATTTGTTTGGGGGTTACCCGAATATCTGGCATTATCGCAGGAGAAGGAGGTGCGGGTCGTAATTTTTCTTTATACTGAGTGTTTTGTTTTAATTCCTTTTTTATGTTTGATCCAATATCCGCTGAAATGGTTTTCAAAAGACTCTCAAATTTATCTATTTTTTCACTTGCTTCTTTTGATCGTTTCTGGATCTCAAATATTTGTTCGAAGGATTGGAGATGCAAGACATGTATTGTGTATGATAAATATGATACCTGAATCCATTTCCATCCTAATTTAGTGGAAAGTACTTGACCAAAAAAAAATTTGTTTATCTCTTTCTTATACTCATAACAAGTATGGATATTATCTCGGATTTGAGGAAAATCATTCAATGAATTACTTTTGAAAATTGCATATTGTCTTTTTAACTCATTAAAAAGGGTTTTTATTCGTTCATGGGATGAATGAACATCTTGCAAAATAGTTTTGGCTACTTTTCTTACTGTGGAAAGATACTCATATTCTTCTGAAATTTTATCTAAATCACTTTGAAACACACCATCTAGAACAGAATTGATCCAAGAGGATATTGATATATTTTCAGAGATCCCGGTATCTAATAACCGTGTTTGCGGATTGATATCGATACCAAAAATACCTTTGGGAATGAAAAATTTGTATTGGTTGGGATTTTCTGCATCTGGATCACTCGACCAAAATGAATCAACATAACACAATTCTGCAATTTGTTCATCAAAATATCGATAATCTGATAACGGATAGCCAGATTTACCTTTTAATAACCAATATGATTCAATTCCTGCATCTCGATATTTTATATCACGGTCTTCTAGTATTTCCAGAGGGATTTTCGTCAATTGAACTTCAAAGACAATTTTTTTATCCCCTTTCTCGGTAAAAACATCTGCCCGCCAGTCTCCTTTTTCCGACGTATATTCAACTTGTGAAGACCATCCGGCGGATTTACAAATCTGGTAAATTTCATTTTTAATTTCTATATGTGCTAAAGATTCTGACTCACAATTACATTTTTCCGAATCAGTTGCATGATAAAAGTGCTGAAGGCCATGTTTAGAAGTCCTTAAATGTCCTTTCGCACCACAACTCATTAAGACGGAAAGACCCTTTTTATGCTGTCTTTTTAATTCTAACCACGATTCATGAGATACATCTGGAGCGACAACCATTTCGCCATTAATTATCGCTTTAAGTGGCATATTTTTGAATAAATTTATTTTTTGTCTGGTTCTTCGACTTTATATTCAACAACCGAAATTTCCCTGGCATCGACAACCCTTGATTTTAGAATTGTGTAGAGACTGTGGCCATGCAATTGACTATCGGTAACATATGTTTTGAATTTCACAGTTGCTTGAATAGTTGGCATATTTTACCTTAGGTGAAATGTGATGATAAATCATAGATACACCCTCAAAAAAATTCTATCAAAAACGAATTCAATAAAGTAGAAATCGAGAATTTCATCAAATATTAGCCCGATTTGACGCAATCTCGCTAATTTGCCCTACATTACACAATACTAGATCTCTTTACCCCCCTGGACGTTCGTTTAAATCGCCCGAATTTGCCTTCTTTTTTCTCAGATACCGAATACGGTCATTTTGAGCGATTTTTACTCTATTCCGTCTATAATACGCCTTTCTGTGTTCTTTATCCTTGTCAGGGTTCTTTAAACGCCACCTTTTCCATCTTGGAATTGCCTTTAACCGGGTCTTTGCGATAACTAGAGCTGTCCGGAGTGAAACGGTGATAGTAATCAATGGCATACATCTCCATAAACCGCACCGGCAACTTTCATTTCCCTATCATAGCATTGCTGACAGATCTTTGTACCAGATTCTTTGTCAACAAAAATCGCTGGTCCAAGATTGCACACAGAACATCTGCCAATATCTTTTGTTATCCTCACCATCCCGGTAAGAACGATCGCACCAGGGAGAGGTGGGGCAGACGCCTGCGCTCTTAGTACTGTGGAACTATAACACTTTGTGCAAATTCGGTAAGCTGTTTTTTCGGACCTTGCTTTTCTTTCAGGGGTTAGTTTTTCGATATACTCCGTGCCCTTCCGCCCACAGACATGACACAAAGTACGATACTCGGAACGGTCAAGTTTCTTGTAGTCTTGTGCTGCAATTCGAACTTCAGTACGTATTGTTTTTTGTTTTCCCGGTGAGCTTCCGCTGTCATCGTATGACCGTAAAACATCTGGATTTGAGTGCCCTTCATTCTGCGAACTTTTCCTATTTTTGATCGCGGAAATTTCACCTTCACAGCTTGAAATTACTACGGGAACCTCTGAACTAACATTGGTTACTGTATGACTATTTTTTCCGCTATTAGTACCTGTACATACATTTTTACTAGTAGTATCAGGTTCATTCCCAGAATCAGATTCAGAATCAACAGATTTAGTACGAGCGGATCCTGCTGCAAACAAACCATTTGCTTCCGCACTTCCGCAACCAGGTGATGGCTCTATGGGAGCCAAGTCATCTCTCAGCCAGACAGCACACCCCTGCTTCCACCGGAGATAGAGATCGCGGTTGAACTGGTAGGCGTTGACTCTTCTTCGAACACTTCTCCCAATCTCCTCATCCATTACAACAGTTCGGTCGGCTACAGATATCGCAGGACATTTTTCAAGCAGACCGCTGTAATTTTGGTCCCTGCTCGTGTACCCATGAAGCAGTTTGAAAATCGATGTGTGTGAAATCTCTGTAACGGTCTGCATTTCACGGATTGTGAACTCACAGCAACCCTTTTCGTAGATTGCCGTCAGTAGCTCCGCTTCCCTCCTAGTCAACTTGGTTTCCTGCCCTCCGCCATCGCTGTTCAATAAACCATACATCCGGACCGCTGCTTCATAGTCCTCATAGTTGGCAAGGATGTAGGCGCTCTCCGAGTCACCTTCAACGGCACAGCGTTCCCTCTGGAGGGAAAACAGCAGGGCATGAGCCCGGATAATGTCAAAGAACATCTCCGGATTCCTTCGGTTGTCCTTCCTCTGAAACTCAACGCGGTCAGAAAATGGGATCACAACGTAGATGCGTTCACGGCTGAGCACCTCCCACATCGCCTGGCATGTCAATACCTCCGGTCGGACCTTGTGATTTCCATTCGGAATTTCCGACGCACGGAGTAAGACTGCCGCGAGAACCTTGGAGTCCTGTTCCGCAGAATCATCGATCCAGCAGGATAACATCCGGTTGCATACCTGGTCATCCCCGGACCCTTCCACTTTCGCAATCCACCAGATACATCGCTCGGGGATGATGCATGTCATGATCTTGCGTTCTTTACTTACCGTCCGGTACTTGATCGGCTTGTCGAATGTCGATGTGGCCCCTTTCAGGATCTCCTGCACCTCTTCGGAGATGGACTTGTCATCGAACACAATCGCGGTCCCGGGACTCATGCCCTGCATGTAGAACAATGCCTTGTTCGACATCGCCCCTTCGAGCCGAAACCTTTCGGGGACCTGTTTCAGTATTTTGTTGAACAGGTCACTCTTGCCCTTCCCACTCTCACCCGAAACAGAGACATGGAGCCCGCTCGTGTTCTCCACGGATCGCGATGCCAGTGATAGCATCAGGCATTCCGCCGGAACTTCATCACCGATATGATCGAGGGCAAAGGTGTCGAGCATGAACTTCATCGGGTTGCCCTTCACCAGCACTTCACGCGCTTCATCGATGTTCTGAAGGTCGTCAAGGCTCGGAGCAGGAGCAGGTAAAATTGGTGGCGGCGGGTTTTTTGGTAGTTTCCCTTTAACCCGCTCTGCCTTCGGTTCAAACTTTTCCCGTAACTCCTGCCACCTTTGTTCACCGCTCCCGCAGGTACTATGATGACAGCCTGCGTAGATCCCCCCGCTTGGAAACTGGATGGCAAATGCTCCATCACGGTGAGCACCCGAGAACGGACACTCTTCGAGGTTGAACAGGATCCCGCCCTGGTATGGTTTCTCATCGGCAATGCCAAGACTATGATCACGAAGCCATCTCCCTAGGTCCAGAGGCTGGCCAACCGGTTTA
>Ga0209668_10000131_pt1 | contig 30938 bp, 63 predicted proteins | sample FrelakmetPLP11PL_FD_187150 | JGI IMG/M metagenome (GOLD analysis project Ga0209668, IMG submission 187150) | Freshwater lake sediment microbial communities from the University of Notre Dame, USA, for methane emissions studies - PLP11 PL (SPAdes)... | ecosystem: Environmental > Aquatic >...
CCAACGCAACTATTTCATCCGGCAGTAATATGCAAGTTACCAACTGCTACTGTGATATTACTGCCGGATGTAATAGTTGCGTTGGCTATGTTGGCACGGGTAGCATTTAAATTTTGTGAGTAAACTGTAGACCAAGGTTTTGTAGCAGAACCCAAATCATGTGTGTTGGCCGTATTAGGTAAAACACTCACATTTGAAACAACATTGCCGGTACCGTTAGGACTCAATATCAAATTGCCATTGGTATCGATTGTGGAAATAATATTGTTGGCAATACGAATATTGCTCAACACTGGACCAGCTGTGAACAGTTGATCAAAGTTTAAGTTGATAGCATTAAACGCATCGTTTAAGGGTTCACCTGGAGGAACAGTACTGATATAGTACTGCCCAGGAACCACATTGCCATCGTGAATTGGAACCGACCCACCACCAACTGGAGGACCATAGGTTATTTCTTTAGTCGCTGTGTTGTAGTAAAGTGCGTTGACAGTGTTGGCTGAATCATTACGAATAGGAGCCACAACAAATGCATTGGCCGTATAACTGGTTAGGTTTCCGCCAGAAGCATTGATTACAATACTGTTGTTGCCCTGACTCACATGCCCAGCACCAGCACCAATGGCTATGGCACCAACGCCTTGTGATCCCCATCCTGCGCCACGACCAATTGCTACAGCATTGGCACCTTGCAAACTGTTACCAGCTGCCAGACCAATTGCCACAGCATTGGCACCTTGACTGATATTTCCAGATCCGCTACCAATACGAACTTGACTGCCTAAAATTTGTCCAGTGACCGAAACATTGGCCATAGTAACTGTATTGGTTATTGGATCAAATACAAAAGAGCTAGATCCAGCAAACACACCATCATCGTTGTATTGTACTTGATTGTTGGCACCGCCTGGGTTGCCATTGCCAGATCCGGCCATGGCTGTCCAACTAAGTTCACCTGCACCGTCAGTTTGTAACACGTATCCGTTTGTACCACCAGTAACATGTAAGTTGGCCACATCCACAGAAATATTGTTGGCCGAACTAATAGATACGCTGGATAAGTTAGCCGAATTGGCCTGCAACGCCTGGGCATAAACTGTGGCCCATTGCTGACTCAGCGATCCTAAATTGTGTGTGTTGGTTGAATTTGGAACAACGCTGACATTTGAAACCACATTACCTGTACCATTGGGTGCCAAAATCAAATTGGCATTAGTAGTGATAGTCGTGATAGTGGTATTGGATATTTGTACGTTAGAATCAACTGGTCCAGCGGCAAAAATTTGATCAAAGTTTAGGTTAATTCCAGTAAAAGCATCATTTAATGGAGCACCAGGTGGAACTGTTTCAATAATGCGTTGCCCAGCATCAGTAAATGATGCAGTCATTGACCCTGTGGCTGTGGTCAACACAAAAGGCTGTCCGCCTGGCATGACTGTAACAGTTATGGTACTGGTAGGATATCCAACAACAATACGCCCAATATAATAGGTTGCACCTGCAGTTAGGCCGCCAATTGTGGGCGCCAAAAATGTAATGGGTAATCCAGGAAACATGTTGTCCGCAGACGCGACAGTTATGGTATTATTGGTGGAATTAGTAGCGGTAACTGTAGTGTTGTAAACGGTCATTCGGGATCCTGGTTAGCCTTTTGAAGTATTTATGGCTAAATGCTGGTCTAAAATTTGTTGTATTATTCCTAAAGTTAGTGTATACTAGTATCACGCTGTGTAAAAAACAGTGAACAACTTTAGAAAGGTAACACAAGATGAAGTTCATCAATCCAGAAACTAAGACGTATCGCGTATTTTCCGCATTACAAGAAGGCAAGGCTTTGACAGCTAGCCAAGCTTCAAAAATGGGCGTAAAAAACCTGTCAGCTGAAGTAAGCCGTATTCGCCAGCACGGATTTGCTATCTATACAAATAGCCGTAAAGCTGGTAATGGTGTTCAAGTTACAGAATATGTGCTTGGAAAACCTAGCCGTAAATTAGTTGCATTAGGTTACAAAGCACTTGCTGCTGGCATGACCATCTAATTTCCGACCTTAATATCCCGTTCGTGGATATTACCCTAAAGCCGGTGCAATGCCGGCTTTCTTTTTGGCCCAATATTCTAATTTAATCAAACGATATTTTTCCTTCATTTCTGGAGTATTCATACGGGCCTTAGATTTAATTCCAATATTCTTTTTGTGCTCTTCGCTTCGCTTATTGCTCAGGTGCGAATCTTTGCCAGTGATACCTTTATTCCAGGCAACTTGACTCCCTTTCTTTCCTTTATTCCACGGGGTTACGCCAGGCGCACCTTCTCCGCCGTCGGTCATATTGCGTAGTATTCCGGTACCGTTATCTTTGCGCCCATACCACTGAATATAGCGTCTTTCAAGTGCCAATGCACCTATATTAGTTAGACCACTCTCCATGATAACAATACGTGATAGGTCTGTTGGTATTTTTACTTTATGAGATTTTTGTTTATATCGATCATCGTGCCCTTTACCAATATAGTAAGGGGCGCCATCTTTTCTTAGATAAGCATAGACATAATAAGTATTGTTCAAGCTGTAACTCCTTGTTAGTTATAGAGTAGTTGGGGTTCCAGCCCGCGAACTACACCTATATTTACCGCTTGACCAACAAATTCATTTCAAGTATAATAGCAGTATGTTAAAAAATCTACTTAAACGTCTAGGAAGATATAGGGTTATTATGGATAGGGAAGATTCAGAACCCTATTTGGAACGCTACTATCTTTTTTTAAAAGATCGTAAGTGGTTTCCGTTTAACGTGTTTGTTCACAAATTTCTTAAATCGGACCCAGATGATTTGCATGATCATCCCTGGCCCTACATGACCATTATATTGAAGGGCGGTTATTGGGAATACACCAGAGATAAGTTAATGCCAACTTGGAAAGGTGCTGGACAAATCCGTTTTGGACACAGCACCGACTATCACAGAATTGAACTGGAACCAGATGTAGAATGTTGGACGCTATTTGTTCCAGGACCTAAAATTCGTGACTGGGGATTTTTAGTAGGTAATCGTTGGATTCAAAATGAAGAGTATTTTAATCGTCGTAAATTAAGTAAATAGGAGTATATTATGCCAAACTGGTGTTCAAATCGTGCAACCATTACAGGACCTGCTCCTGTGATTCAGGAAATTATTGACGTGTTAAATCAGGATCACAGCCCGTTATTAAATTGGATGGTGCCTCAACCCAACTTTGAAAACGATTCTGATTGGTATGATTGGAATGTAAACAACTGGGGTACCAAGTGGGACATATCAGATGTTTATTTTGAAAATCAAGCCGAAGAAGACAGCATAGAATTCTCATTTTGTACTGCATGGGCGCCGCCAGTTGATGCATTTTTAACCTGGGCTCAAGCGGATGGTCGTGTGCAGTTTAATTTGCAATATTGGGAACCCGGTGTTGGATTTGTGGGCAGTGCAATTTGGGATGGTGATTCGTTTGATGACAATTATGTAGATTGTAATCAAGACATAACAGCCTATAAGCATATAGCATCAGATGTTTGGGGCTACGAAGAGTATGAAGAACCAGAACCCTTGACAGAGTGGTACAAAGATGGTGTAGAAGCCCGAGGACTAGCATAATGGAACTTATAGATATTATTGTAACTATTGCAATTGGTACCTTGATTGGGTTTGGCATTGTAGGTGTGTATGTTTGGTACTTGTGGCATAAAATCAAAAACCGTGTTGACCGCATGATCAACGAAGTCATCCAAGAAGCCGAAGCTGATTTAATTGGCCTAGACATTGAAGTAGACAAAGGTGTGTATTTTTGCTATAATAGCAAAGATAAGCAGTTTATTTGTCAAGGTAAAACCGTAGCTGAAATCCGCGAAGGATTTCAAAAGCGTTTTCCGGAAAAGACAGCATACCTAGCCGGAGGCGACCCTAAGGTAGTAGCAGAATTAAAAACGGAATTGTTAAAGTTGGCTACTGATGAACCTAACAATAATGTATAGTCCATCCCTTATATGAAGCACGCCGACCTTTGGCACAATTGATTGCCGCACCAAATTCTAGTTTATGTAATCGACAGAAAGTTTTAAATTCGCCGCGAATGATATGCGTGGCCCCGGTAGGATCTATAAATTTGTAAGATTTTGCATTAGCATTATTTTTACCATCGCGACAACTAGGGTTGTTTTTGAAATAGGTTTTTAGTTTTATTGATCGATCTTGTTTGAGTTGGGTAGCTCGCTCTACTCCGTTGATTTCTTCGTAGGTTTTACCTTTTAAGTGCAATACTGGAATCAATGCTAAGTTAGCTTTTACCTCGTCGGTATGAGTTTTACCCCACATACCATTGAGTTTACCAGGTAGAGCTTTCTTGTCATTTGGTACTCTGAGTTTTTGTTTTGCTGATTCTGGATACGGCATTCCTTTTGGCCATCCGCCTCCATTACCTCCATCTACTCTATTACGAAGAATGCCGGAACCATCTATAATTTTACCGTACCATTTGATCATTCTGCGCTCAATAGCAAAGGCACCGAGTTCGGTTAGATTTTGTTCCAGAATTACTATATTACTATTATCTTTTGGTACTGGAAGTTGTTTGTGGTCACTGAATGCCCGAGCACCTTTGCCTTTGCCTATATAATATGGAGTTCCTGCTTTGGCTGTGTCTGAATCGGTATTTCGGAGATATGCGTAAACATAGTATCCAGATGGTGGGTTTCTTTTTGAATAAGTAAGCATGCTGATAGTTCCTTTTTAACTGTTAGAGTAGTTGGAGTCTGATCACTCGCGAACTACACCTTTATTTAGCACATTCTGATTGACTTATAAATCAAAAAACTGTATAATAGTATTATTAAATCAACTTAGGAGATTCGTATGGATCAGAAGGGAACAGGTGTCGGGAGCTTGCGTATTGCATTGGCTTCCGACCTTTAGCTACATTTAGAATTCGGCCCGATTACTCTCGATAATGATGAGAATGCTGATGTTTTGATTTTGGCCGGAGATATCTGTGTAGCCGCACATTTTAAAGAAGCCGGACCTACCTATACTAAACATTTAGCAAAAGAATATCGTGCGTTCTTTGATCATGTGTGTCGGGAATTTCCGCAGGTCATCTATATTTTAGGAAACCACGAATTTTATAACGGTGATGTTGCTCACACTGAAAACATTCTCAAGACCCATTTGGACTACTCTAACTTGCATATTCTTGAAAAAGAAACTTGGACGCATATGGGTCATACCTTTATTGGTGGCACATTATGGACTGACATGAATCGTAGTGATCCGTTGACCTTGAGCTATACTCGCAACGCTATGAATGACTTCCGCGAAGTGCTTAACAGCAATAGAATGGTTGTGCGTCAAGTTCCTGTCTACGAAAAGAATCCCTTATGGACGCCAGATGGACAAAATGGTAGTCAGTATAGCAAAGACGCTACAGGTGCTATGATCAATGTTGGCTACAAGAGCAAAGAAGAGCCTGCTCGTTGGACTCCTGAAGATTCAGTATTAGATCATGAAAAGATGCTGGCCTATGTTGACCATGTTACCCGTGATCCTGGTAGTTATATTTTGGTCGTCCATCATTGCCCTAGTGAGTTGAGCGTGGCTGAGTGTTATAAAGGTGACTTGCTCAACGGAGCATTCCGTAGTAGCCTGGATGATTTTATTGAGCAGCGGCCACAGATTAAATTGCTATGCCATGGACATACTCATCATAACTTCAACTACTGGATTGGGGAAACTCATGTTGTCTGTAACCCACGGGGCTACATTGAGCATGAAGACATTGCTAACTGGTTTAAATTACAATACATGGAGATCTAAATGAAACAGCATACACTTTACCTGTCAAGACGCAACTTACTCACTTTATTGAGCAAGTTAGACCGCCTTGAGGCCGGAGATGAGACAGCCTGTGCCATAGTCAAGTCGGCCAATCCTTCAGATCCATATTGCAATACCATGGATCAAGTAACAGTCATTGCAATTCCGGATGACCGGTTTTATACTAACCGACTACCAGGTGCGATGCACCCCTTAGACGAGGCCAAATTATGAACGAACGGATTTATGAACTTTTTGAACAGGCTCTTAAAGAGTTCAAGCAAGAACACGAGTATGCCACTTATATTGTTCCAGATCCCATAAAGGAAAAGTTCGCCGAACTCATTGTGCGAGAATGTGCTGAACAATCTATGTCTATTGGTCGTTATAATACACCAAGTGGTATTACTCCTGATTTGGCTATTGCTATTGCTGTAGGATTAAAAAAACATTTCGGAGTTGAAGAATGACCGCATTTGTTTGGGGAATCGTTGTGGGCTGGATCAGCCACGCTGTGTGGGTGTTTATGATTAGACCAATTATTAGAGAGGCCATGAAAAATGAGTGAGTACTCACCAGACCGTTGGGTCATTGTAAAGATCGTCACCGCCAAAGAACGCTTGTATAAAGTGTTTGCTTGTTGGAGTAGCGGATATGGAGGCAGTGACTCCTGGAAGATGAATTCTGGCATTACTCAAGCTCGGTTAATCGCCGACCGCTGGGAATTTGCAGGGTATTCGGGATCTGTGTACAGTTGCCACCAGGAAGCGTATGGTACCAATGGCTATGGTGGTAATGTGTTACAAAATTTTATTGACCAAATGCCAACACAAGGTGCTACTATGGAAATCATGCCTGGCGATACAGACTGGGCCACGTTAGACTATGACCCTCTACAGCAGTTTATTACCAACGGAGTCGATCGTGTATAAATGGTTAAGATATAGTGGTGCAAGCATAGCAGTTACACTAAATCCATTACACTGGACCTGGCTTCCTCAGGGTGGTAAAGCATTTCGAGATGAGTGGGCTGGCCCTAATCAACATAACTGGTATGCGGCCTGGTTGTTTTTAACTGTTAGAATTTGGACAGATGATGGAAGCTGGTAAACTAAAAATTGAATCAGCCGATGGCCGCGAAGGATACCTAATCTGGTGCGGTGGAGATCGCTATGTGTTTAGAATTTATAGCGACGCACCGCATGAGTTTGTGGACTATGACTTACGTCACTCAGATATGAAAGTTAAAATCATAGACTCAGATGCGTTCTTTTATAGTGATGACAAAGGTGACTGCGTCGATCATAGTCCAGACACATTAGGAATCAAACCGTAATGGGAATGTTTGATAATCTCGAATACCGGGGGCGACAGTATCAAACCAAAGATACGCCACTACAAACTCTGGATAATTATAAGATCGAGCAGGATCAAGACTCAGGACATTGGTACCTGTGGCATGAAGAATACGATTCAGAATGGGTCGACAGTGATGATGGATTCCTTGGCGGAACACTAGTACAAAGCAACGAGCGTTGGGTATGTTGTCATGATTTTGATGGCGAAATACGGTTTTATTATTACAGGACAGATGAAGATCAAGAAGAATACAAGGCCCTGTTTATGGATGGGCGTATGTTAAAGATTCGATTAACTCAAGGCGAACCTTTAACTGAATGGTTAAATCGAGGCATAGAAGAACGGGGATTAGAATGAACGAGAAGATTAGACAACTTGCTGAACAGGCTCACTTTTATCAAGCGGACGATAACTATTTTACTGCGGCACAGGAAGAGTTCGCCCGGTTGATTGTGAAAGAATGTGCTATGTTTAGTATGGTAATAACAGATGACCATTATGATGTAGATGCGTTGTATAGACACTTCGGAGTTGAAGAATGAAAGTTTGGAGCTCGAAATACAGAAACCACTGGATCAGTCCATACACTATCCTTAAAGCTGTATGCTTTTGGGAAAAGGATGAAGACCGAATCTACAATTTAAAAGAAGAAGCTAATAACCCGTATGTGCGTTGGGTTAACTTTTTAAATCCTATTTGTACAGCATGGATGGCATTTTTAGATTTTGTTCACCCACGTTGGAACTATGTAAAACTCGATGAGTGGGACACATGGAGTTTTGATCATACCCTAGCAGACATTATACTTCCCGGACTCAAGCAATTAAAAGAGACCAAACATGGTGCTCCGTTTACTGAAGATGATGACGTACCAGAATACTTGCGTAGCTATATGGCTCAGCCCAAAGAAAATGAGTGGGACACCGACAGCCTACATTTTATGCGTTGGGACTGGATTCTGGATGAAATGATTTGGGCGTTTGAACAAAAGGTTACGGATGATGCTGAGGGTCAATTCTTTGATCATTCGGCATATGATGGTAGCCGACTTGGCACAGACGAATGGCTAAACGACATGACCAATGCTGTGAGCAAAGTCAAGTATGATCAAGAAGGACACAAAAAGTGGCAAGATCGTAAAGCAAATGGCTTCCGCTTGTTTGGCAAGTATCTAGAAGCACTCTGGGACTAAGTGAAACAGTTGCCAGGCGAATCCTATGAACAATGGGTCAAGCGTGTTGAACAATACGAATTTGGCCGTGCGTTGATGGAGTTAGCAAATGGAGCAGATCCAGAACAAGTATTAAAAGATACCAGCAACCGCATGATTAACAAGTTTCAACACCCAATTTTAGAAGCTATTAACAATATACCTTCTGATTACGATAGTGAAGCGAGTCAACAGCATTATAAAACAAATTATCAAGACCGGTTTGGACCAAAACCAGATCACATAAAGGACAAATAACTTTGTCTGACAAAGATAACCCAAACTCAGCTGACGGCCGTGACAGTTACGATTCAACTAGTACAGGCGAGCTAATCCAGTTCTTTAACAAGAACGTAACACCTTACCCTACCGAAGTTGGTGGACCGGCATTTGACCTTATTCCTGTTGAGAAGCAAAAGGACATCATGGTCAATGTGGCCCGTATGCATGGGCACCAAGAGTACAACCGTATTATGGAGTTGGTAGCGGTATTACAGCGACAAGCAGATGATGTTAGAAAACGGTTAGAAATTACTGACCTTGTACATGCGGCCAAGTATAGCTTTCAAATTTATCATGGTCAGTGTTATTGGTTGGCGTTTGACCATAGGAAAGGCGGAACCATCTTGGTTCAAACTGGACCAGACGAATGGACCACCGGTAAGCCGTCAGAGTACGAATATGTTTGCCGTGTAAAATGGTTAGGTGATTACACCTGGATTGAAGTTGACAACAATGGAGAAAGCGTGTTAAAATAGTATATGACAGGACACGACGCTTTTAAACAAATTGTAGACTTTGCTGACCAAACTGGTGAACCAAAATCATTCATAAGTCCAGAGGACTACGAATTATGGCAAAAGGATGTTATATGGGACGCCTTACACGGACAAAGATACGGGCAGAGTTTTTGCAATAGATTTGGTGTAAGTGATAATTTACTATATTACACAACTTGGCCCTGCGAACAAATTGACGAGTATATAAAGAGAACTTACGTTGCGAGATCCTGAATTTACCCATCCTATTACAGTCAAGTGGGGTCGTGGAGCAGATACCATGGAATACTGGGATCAACTTAGTATATCTAGCATTGAACTGTTTGGCCTGCCCGGTGATAGATTTATCACAGATATCAGTGCCGAGGAAATGACTTGGTTTTTTAAAAGCGAGCAGGACGCATTAATTTTTAAATTGAAATTTAGTGAGGTAACATGTTAAAGAATTTATATTTTGCCTATGGTGCAAACATGCATCCAGGACAAATGGCCTGGCGATGTCCTAGGGCCTTGGCCAGTAAGGCCTTTGTATTACGTGATTGGGAGTTAAAGTTCTACAGTCATGCTACCATTGAGCACAGGCCTGGGGCTTCGGTGGCTGGTGTGCTTTGGGAAATTACCCCAGATTGCGAATCAAGTTTAGACATGTTTGAAGGATATCCAAATTACTATACCAAACGTACTTGGATACAAGATGGCGTTCAGTTTTTCTTTTATGAAATGACCACACCCAAGTCAGGAAAGCCCAGTGAAGGTTATGTACTAGACATTGCAGAAAGTTATGAGTTCTGGCAATTACCTAAAAAGTTATTAACTGAATCCTTACATGACCCTGCGTAAAGTTCGACCACAGCCTTTATTAAAAAGCCCCATGAGTTATATCAGGGACAAGGATAGTTTTGACTATGCACAAGAAATTGCCAAAGAGTTTGGTGTGCTCGAGCATGTGCTAGATTGGTGTAAAGAAGAACTAGTAGGTGAGTGGCGCTGGCAGTTAATTGAAGTCAGTAGTGATCATAGGCCTGGACGGTACTGCTTCTTCTTTGATTCCGAGCGTGATTGCCTAGCATTTACAATGAAATGGGCCTAGGTTGACCAAAAATTCCTTTTTTAGTATAATATTAATATAATAAAAAAATAGGAGTTTGAAATGGTTAGTACACACTTACAATTAAATGGCCGCACTGTAGTTGATGCCACAGTCGACGGCATTGACATGAGAGATTATCCAGATTTTTGCGATGCTTACTTTGACACAGCATTTTACGAAGATGATAATACCGCATTAACTGATGCCGAGTTGAGTGAGCTCACTGATAATAATCCGGATGCGTTACACGAAATGGTTTACGACAGTCTCTACTAAGTAAAGGAAGTATATGAAATCTTATCGTTTTTATGGTGATGAAATGGAAATATTGGGTCAACGTCTTGATGCGGCACGTCGGGCATTGGCAAATTCTACCACAGCATGGAGTAGGTGTCATTGGGCTAGAGTAGTAGAACAACTACGGTTTCAATGGCAACAATTGCCTATCTTGCACGACGGCGATGCACAGATGACCATTATTCCTCGCTGGACTGTTAGTTATGATTTTTATGAACGACAACAAGAAGGTAATTTATACGGTGTTAGTGATCGTATCTATGATAAGGTGTTTAGTAAAAATGCCGACTTAACTGCAAGTTGGGAGAATCATCGAGCACAAAGATTAGCAAAGGCGCAATAAATGGCAATAGTTTATACAGATGGAAAAGAAAAGTTTTTTTATGTAGTAGAACGATACACAGTAGGCCAAGCCGACTGGATCAAGTATAAAAATATCACCGGTGAAGAATTTACCTGTTTGAAAGAAGCATTTGATGCAAGATTTATACCAATGGAGCAAGAATGAGTATCCTAAGAGAACATACTAACGAAAAGCACAGGGCGGCAGAAGATACGCCTTTTGTTCAATACATGTTGCATGGTGCTATTACCCCAGACCATTATGCAGTTTACCTGCAACAATTTCATGGCATATATGATGCCATAGAGCATTATGCCGACATCAGTGGCATGTTAACGGACTTACCGGATATCAAACGTGCTGACCGTATGAAGTTGGACATTGAAGAGTTAGGCTATCCTGTACTACCAGAGGAAGAGTTATTGCCTGCGGTACAGAAGTGGTGCCAGCGCATTCGTGACTTGTACAATACTGACCAGCAAGCTCAAATCTTTGCTCATGTTTATGTGCGTCACATGGGCGATATGTATGGCGGTAAAGTTATTGCCAAGCGTGTTCCAGGATCAGGCAAGTGTTATGAATTTGCAGACCGACCAGGATTGATCAAAGCATTTGATAGCAAATTAAACATGGGCTTGCTAGACGAAGCATTGTTGGCATTTGATTTGGCTGTAGATGTGTTTACTGAATTACAACAGGAGATTGATTACAATGACTGATGAACGCCTAATGGTATGTGAAGCAGTATTCAACGGACAAATTAGCGAAGAACATTTGACTCAAGCTGAGATTGATGAGTTTATGGAACTTGTGCTTGATGCAAGTACAGACAAGTTAATGGTCGAAGCCGAACAGCGTGGTTGCAGTGTGTTTGACGGTATCGAAGGAAATACCCTGCAATGAACCATCAGTTTGTGGTCATGTGGTGTAATGAAGGCCTAGAATATGTAGGCGATGTTACCGCAGAGCAAGGTGCAAAAACTTGGGCAACATTAAAGGGTGAAGAATATCGCAGTATGCCAAATCTTCTCCACATGCGATTGCGAGCACAGTACAATAGTCAACGACACTATGAAATATATTTTGTAGAAGCAACAGATGGAATTACCGAAGATGATATTCGCGATATGTTTACTGCAAGTCCGCAAACTGCCGCCGATACCATTAGAGAAAAAGGTGAGTGTTTTTATAGTGACCGTGCAGAACAAGATAGAACGGTCATAGTATAAGTTTTCTGAGGTCCGGGTGATTCTGGATAGTGCGACCCGCACGATAACTGGTCTTATCAACCAGGGGTGGTCCCAGTCTAACCCTAACTGGCGCTGGCACCGCGATAGCGAGCCCCGTCGAGTAGCGGATGACGTCTAACTCGTTTGACCTGCTGAGCCTGATCGGGCAACCAGGGCCTAGATTCCGGTGTATGGAATCCAGTAGAGTTTAGACTATAGTGGACCGCCGGGGGCTGAAGAGCATTGTATTATGTAGGGGTTGACATTGCTGGCCCTTTGTGTTATAATGTAGTTGTAGTAAAATTTTATTAATTGCCGATGGACATGCCTTAGAGCTACGCCGGAGGGAATCACAATTCGAAAGGTATTAAAAATGGCAATAGCACCAAACTTTATTTCACCTGCAATTCCGCAAAGCTATGCGGCACAGCAGAACGCACAGTATAATCATACTGGTTCAAAATTCGTAGACCTTGGAACACGGTTCAACGATACAATAGCAAATCTTCAAGTATTAAAACAAAAAGGTGCTCGTAGCATGATTTCTAATGCTTGCAACGAGTTTCAGAAAAAATATAAGCATATCACCTGCTTTGAAGACTTGGACTTGGCAGTAGCTGGGTCAACGTACATGAGTGAAATCTTTATTGATATCACTATTCAGCGTATTCTCAATTTGACTTGGGTAGCTGATATTCTTACTAACTTCCGTGAGCCACAAGCAGATCCGATTAAGATCTACGAAATTCAAGCCGGTGGCGACTTGGCAAAGAGCTATCCAGTTGGTACCAAGTTGTATGCAAGTTGGGACGCACAACATACCGCAGTAGTTTATTGGCTTATTGCTGTAATGATTTTCAAACAAGACCCAACAAAGGTCAAAGTTCCAAGTATCATTTATAAAGTTAAAAACCGTGCGGATATTCGCAAGAACTTTGTAAACGGTAACAGTGACTTGGGTAAACTTACATTGGACAAGATTGATTTGTTCCGCCAAATGGTTTTGGGTGTTCGGTTAGATGGCAACACAGACCAGAAATGGGTCGATGCTGAACTTAAACAACAGTATTTAGAACAAGCTGACTTGTTTGTGACTGCAGAAAAGTTCGGAGATACACATATGGCTGGTGCTATCAGTCGTATGGCAGAAATTGACAAGTACACCAGCGATATTATTCGTAAGTTCTGCCTGTACACTACTACTATTCCTACTCCTCGTCCAATTGATTCTCAAGAAATTGAGATCATGTGTGCTTGGTTTAACTTGGCCAAGGAAGACGGGATTGACTACACAGATGATGAGGTTGTTTCATTGGGTAGCCATATTCATCAGTTGTTTAATGCAGACTTCCATGAGTCTAGTAGTTTTTGGAAGAAAGTGCGTACCGCATACGAGCACTGGCATCAAACGTATTATGCCGGAATGCCCGCACAGCATCAGCCCAAGCATGTTAAGGTAGCTAAAAACTGGAACACAGGCGGAACATTCTTGTGGCATCAGTTGAATAAGACTTGGAATGGTCGTATTCCAAGTCTTAACGCTAGCACTCCATTTATTCCTGCTAAAAAGGACTTGTACTAAAATGACCAAAATTATCAATGATGGTCAAGCAAAAATAGTAGCGGCAATGCTATTGCTCAAAGAGGGCATGCAAGACCTTAAACAAAAGCGTAAGAATAATGTCAAGCGTAATGATAAAGCCTACGCCCAGGCTTTATCTACTGTAACTGAAGAGATAGATCGCTTATTGGTCTTGTATCGCACAACAGTATTTGAAGATGACATGCGAGCCAGACTACTTCGTGACATGATTGATTTCTTGTTGCGCCGGTATCACAAGTATGCCATCCAAGGTAAAATTAAGAGTCACTACTATCAAAAGGGCGTGAGCTTAAAACCCGAAGATACAATCTTTGAGCATGTAATACCAGCGGCCACAGTGCGCGACAAGTTGATAGAAGGAACCTTGTCAATTAACCAAGCGTTAAATGTGCCTACTTGCCGCATAGCCCGTACTACGGATTTGGCTATTCGTCGTTTGGGATTGCATGACAATACTCCAGATGGATGGTGCTTTTTCAAACGCTATAATCTAGCAGTTGCAGATATTGAAATCGATGCTTATAATGGACAACCGGTGACAGATCTCGACACTTGGACACTACAAGATCACTTTGACTTTTTTGGAATTGTATGAGCTATCTAAACGAAATTAAACGAAAGTACGACATTACTGACTATAAGGAGGCAACGGTAGCAATACCCGAGCTTCCTAAGGATGGTATTGTATTAATTGTTGGCACGTCTGGCAGTGGCAAAAGCACTATCTTGCGTAGTATGGGCGAGATTCAACAACCCAAGATTGAGTTTTATAATACGGTTATTGAAAACTTCTCTAGCCCTGAACGTGGGGAAGAGTTGTTGTTGGCCTGTGGACTACGAAGTATTCCTACATGGTTTCGCACACCTAATACACTAAGCAACGGCGAACATCATAGATTTGAAATGGCTATGAGTTTGGATCAAGGTCTTGGCACAGTTGATGAGTTTACTAGTGTAGTAGATCGTGACACTGCTAAAAGTCTAGCATTGAGTATTAGAAAATATTATGATCAGCGTGGCACTACAGAACCCTTGTACATTGCCAGCTGTCATAGAGATATTATTGATTGGTTGGATCCAGAATGGGTATATGATACTGACCTGCAGAAACTTGATAACCGGAGGTCACTTCTTCGATTGGGGACAAGACCAGAACTCACACTCACCATCCGAAGCACAACTCCGGACTATTGGCGATATTTCAGTAAGTATCACTATCTAGATACTAGAATGAGTCGTAGCGTTCACTGCTATGTCTTGTTATTGGGTGACAAGCCCATTGGATTCCATGCTGCTATTCACAGTACCAATAGAGACATTCACAGCTACTGGCGTGGTCACCGCACTGTAATCCTGCCCGAGTTTCAAGGTATGGGAATAGGCACTGCCTTTAGTGATGCTATTGCTGAAATTTACGTTAGCCGCGGCCTTAGATATTTCTCTAAAACAGCGCATCCTAGTTTTGGCGAGCACAGAGAAAAATCACCCTTGTGGCGGGCAACTAGTACCAACAAGAAAAGTCGAAAAGGTAGTTACCTACTCAAAGACGGTAGTATAAGGGCCATGCCCGGTTATGGCGGTAATGCCCAAATTGCTCTTAGAGATGCAGATCGAGTTTGTTACAGTCACGAATACATTGGCAAAAAAGAGTAAATGTTTGTCAACTTAATGTCAACTCTAAGCGTTAATATAGTATGCTAGGAGGCATTATGTTAACAACTACAAAACCGTACCACAAAGATTCCAAAGTAGGATACTCTACGCAAGATTCATATTTGCGAATGAAATGTCCCGACTGTGATAAACGACGTAGCGGGCCTTGTAGTCATCCTAGCATACTTAACCTTAAAGGAAATTCAAAATGAAATCATTACTCGCAATCGTAGCAAGTGTATTTGCCGTGACAGCTTTTGCGCAGACTGCAACAGCACCTGCCAAGAAAGAGGAAGCCAAGCCTGCCGCAACAGCACCAGCCAAAGTGACAGCGCCTGCAAAAAGCGAAGCCAAGACAGCACCTGCCAAGGAAGCAAAAGCCGCTAAGTAATCTTCGCCTTGAAGATGACGATCCTGACTACTATGAAGAACGTCCAGAGTTCCAAGTCGGGTATCGTCGTCCAGAATTGGTCAATCAGACAGCACAAGTACACGATGACTTATCAGATGAAATAAAACTTAGACTTGTTTTGGCCCGTAAACGGGCTTTAGAACGGTATCATGAGAAATGGGGCTAACGGCCCTTTTTTCTTTGGGCGTTATTAAAAAAATTAATAACCCTTATTAAAATAATTATTGAAAAAATCAATTAAAACCGTTGATCTTATTGATAATTACTATTATAATATTATTTTACTTTAAGGAGATGTCAATGAGTATTACTATTAAAAACCTTGAATCGGCATTGGCCGGTGAGTCACAAGCTCACATCAAGTATCGTTATTTTGCCCGTATTGCACGAGCAGAAGGCCATGAAGAAGTAGCCAAGCATTTTGAGCACACAGCCGATCAAGAGCTGTTACATGCCTGGGGCCATTTAGAATTATTAATCGGCAAACCTTCTACTAGAGAATGCTTAGAAATGGCCATTGAAGGTGAAACATATGAGTTCACTACCATGTACCCAGACTTTGAAAAAGAGGCTATTTTTGAAGGCAACAATGAAGCCGCCCACGAAGCTAAACTTCAAGCCGAAGAATCAAAAGAACACGCAGAGCAGTTTATTGCTGTTTTAAAGAAAGCTGAAAAGCGTTTTGCCGCACTACAGCGAGTAGAGAAGCGTCATGCTCAAGCATATTCACAAGTATTGGAGGCACTATAATGGAACATGTATGCATAATTTGTGGTCATGTACACAATGAAGAACTAGAAGGTAAATGGGATGATTTACCTGAGGATTTTCCTTGCCCCGAGTGTGGTGGATTCAAGCAAGACTACGTTGAGATGTAATCTAAAATAAGCCCCGACGGGGGCTTATAAATATCTAAGTGAAACCAGTTTTAATCTTACAACATCAAGTTCCAGAAAATGCCGCTTATTTGACCACATGGTTAAATCAGCACGTTATTCCATATCACATTGCCAACGCTGGTGCTGGCGAACTATTTCCTACCAGTATAGAACCCTACTCAGCACTAGCAGTAATGGGCGGTGGTATGAGTGCTAACGATCCGTTGCCCAGCAATCGTGCCGCAGAAATCTTAATCCTGCAGGCCATGTATAGAGATATTCCGGTCATAGGACATTGTCTTGGTGGACAACTAATGTCTAGAGCCTTGGGTGGTGTTATCACTGACAGTCCACAACCTGAAATAGGTTGGCAATCTATTGAGTATGAAAATACACCGTTAGTCACGGAATGGTTTGGTGATCAACCAACAGATACAGTTATACAATGGCACTATGAATCATTTAGTATTCCGACTGGTGCCGTTAGAGTTGCTACTTCCAAGTCTTGCCCTAATCAAGCCTGGGCTATTGGTCCACATCTGGCCATGCAGTTCCACATAGAAATTAACGAAAACAAGATTGATAGTTGGGTCAACGACGATGATCCTAAATGGGCCGATGCTAGAACATGCTACGACTCAGTTCAAAATAAAATTGATATGATTACTGGTATTCCTTTTCATTTAGCCCAGCATCAAGCCACAGCTGATCACATTTATACTAATTGGCTTCGAACAACAGACTGGAATTCTGTAACACAATTGTAATATATCAATCCTTAAATAGTTGTGTGCAGTCGCACACAACCTTAAGGGAGATTTCTTTGAAACACTTATTTCTAGCAGTTCTCGCAGTATTCACACTTTCAGCACAGGCCGCAGACATCACAGGCGCAGGTGCTACATTTCCATATCCAATCTACAGCAAGTGGGCAGAAGACTATGCCAAACTTTCTGGCAACCGATTGAACTATCAAAGCATTGGTAGCTCAGGTGGTATTAAACAAATCAAAGCTAAGACTGTGGACTTTGGTGCAACAGATGCACCATTAACCGGAGACGACTTGGCCAAGTCGGGGCTGGTTCAGTTTCCCGCTGTGTTAGGTGGTGTAGTTCCTGTGATCAACCTTGACGGTTTTAAACCAGGTGACCTACAGATTACTGGCGTGGTTTTGGCAGAAATTTATCTTGGATCTATATCCAAATGGAATGATGCTAAGATTGCAACATTAAATCCTGGCAAGAAATTACCCGACACAGACATCACTGTAGTACACCGTGCTGACGGTTCAGGCACAACATTTATCTTTACTGACTACTTGAATGAAGTTAGCCGAGAGTGGTCAGATCGAGTAGGCAAGGGCGCCGCTGTAAAGTGGCCGGCCAAGAGTAGTGTAGGTGGTAAAGGCAACGAAGGTGTTGCGGCCAACGTAACTCGTGTTAAAGGTTCTATAGGCTATGTTGAATATGCTTATGCCAAGAAGAATAAGATTACCCATCTTCGACTACAAAACCGTGATGGTAAATTTGTTGAACCTGACGACTTGACATTTGCGTCAGCAGCAGACAAGGCTGACTGGTTTAGTGTTCCGGGTATGGGCATTAGTTTAGTAAATCAAAAGGGCGCAACAGCATGGCCCATCACCGGTGCTAGTTTTGTTTTGGTCTACAAGGACCCTGCAAATCCTGCCGCAACTCAAGAAGTGCTAAAGTTCTTTGACTATGCATTTACCTACGGTACCAAACCGGCGGTGGAACTTGACTATGTTCCGCTACCAAAGGCCCTAACAGATCGTATTCGTTCACAAGTTTGGAGCACAGTTAAAAAGTAATGGTATTAGAAAAGGCACACGATAGAATAGCTCGTTGGGGTACGGACAGTTGGATTGTAGAAGACCGTGCCCGCTATCGGTGGTGCGACATTAAAAACCGTCCCATCACAGATTGGTTCGATCAATTAGAACTTGCTTTACAATTTGCAGTAGAATCGGGCACACAATTGGGTGCCGCTGGAACCCGTAACCAGACCTAGTCTATTATTTTGGCGATATTGATAGTAGACATAAGTAGAAAGTGATGTTAATATACACACTGTAGTGAAAGTTTTAGATTGTTATGTGTCGGAGTGACACAGGTGCAATTTAACACAATAAATCATATCCAACAATTTGAAAGGAAAATATATGATAGCAATTAAAGGGTCTATACCTGCGAAGACTTTAAAAACATACCAGGCAAAAAAACCAATCGGTAGCCCAGGCCAAGGCACAACAAACATTCCAATTAATACACCAAATTTTAATGGTAATAGAACACCTAAGGGAAGTATTTTGGCAAAATATTTGCAAGGCAATGATGGCTTCCATTGGGGATTATTTGGATCACCATTAGTAGCAAGACTGCCAGACGGTACTCTTGAAATATACGATGGGGGCCACAGGGTCTCGATGCTTCAGCAATTATATCCAGATGTAAAAACATTTCCTGGAACGATTATCGATGTTGAAGACAAAGCAGAAATTAGTCGTCTATTTTATCGAGTAAACGGCGGAGCCGCATCATTTGTCAATCCAGAAACAAGATTCATCAATCAGGTACTCGGCGAGGAAGTCGGTGTAGACAAATATATCGATGTATTAGAAAAGGCAAATGTAACAATTTACGAATCCGAAGAAAATTATGTTCCTCAAACAGTAAAACCAAAATGGAAAATGAATATCAAGCCATTGGAAGATATTGTTGATTTAGATAAAAATCTAGCTGTTTGGGCATTGAATCTATATACTACTGCATGGGGTCAAGTTGTAAGTGAAACTAGTAATGGTATAGCCATTACTGGACAAATTGTAAAAGGACTACATCAATTAGGAATTACTTACAAAGATTATTTTAATACTAAGCAAGGATTAGAAAGATTTGAAAATTGGTTTATTACTATGGTAGGATTGAGTCCTTCAAAATCTGATTGGTTATTTTCAACTGAATTCAAACATGAGCGGATGGAGTTGCGGCATCTTGGTACTGCCCTAGGTATTATGACAAAATACGCTGCCTATGCTCGAGTTCGGTATAACTCATCGGCTCCATCGGCCGATGCTATTAAATCCTTATATAAGTCACACGATGCTAAACGAGCAAAGAAAAACGGTCAACAGACTGTTGAGGTGACCGATGAGTAATCAAGGCCCACAATCTCGTCGACTTCGCGAACTGTTGGCCCAGATTAAAAGTGATCAAATGCCGTTGGATGAGTATAACATAGATCCAGAAAATCTTGGAGCATTTAACAGTCATACGTTATATCAAGAAGCAGAATCTAAAATTACCGCCGAACAAGATATAAATCTAGTAAGAGAAATTGCACTAGATTATTTGAATGCAATGTGTTCGGCAATACCAGATTTTGCGTCTACTAAGATATACTTAAAGATGCATGGTATTCAAAACAATCTGTAGTCTAAAAACAACACATTTAAAGCCCTGGAAACAGGGCTTTTTTGTGAGTTTACCAAAAGGTTGACCAGAAATGCCCGATTTGCTATAATATATGTATAGTGAAAATAAAGGAGCAGAACATGTCAAAACTTACAGCATACACAGTAGAAATTTATAAAGCTGATCGTCGTGTTAAAGCAGGCCAGCGTTTGGTTGAAAAACGTGACTTCTGCCCAGTTACCCGTGATTACATCCAAACAGTGGTATCGGACAAGATTGCACAGGGTTTTATTGTTGAACTACACGAAACCTTTGTTACCAAGACTAACCTAATGGGTGGTAAAGAGTTCACCGAGCGGTACGATACACCGCACTTTTGCTCCCCTGCTAGTGAATCTTATTGGAGCATGTAATTCGGTTGACCAGAAATTACCAAAATGTTATAATAGTTGTATAGTTAATAAAAAGGAGTTGAAATGACAAGAAAACATTTTATTGCAATGGCAAAAGAAATTGCCCAAATGGCAGACCGTAAATCGGCTCGTATTGCGGCCGAGGCATTTGCCCAGGTAGCTCGTTCGGTTAATTCAAGATTTGATACTCAACGTTTCTTAACCGCTTGTGGAGTTTAATATGTTAAATCAAATTGTTCAAGAAGCTTTTACAGCCGCAAGACAAGCCGAAGCTGACTATCTTGCCCGACACGGTGAACCCGGTTACTGCGGATTTGGTTGGGTCGAAGTGTATGTTGACCGCACCAACTCTAAACAAGCCAAAGAATTGTTGGCAAATGGTTTTAAGAAAGATTACAAACCAAAATGTTTAACAGTTTGGAATCCAGGTGGTAGCTATACTCAGAGTATGGATATCAAAGAAGCTGGTGCTCAGGCCTTTGCTGAAGTTTTGCAAAAGGCAGGATTGAAGGCTTATGCTTGTTCAAGGGCTGACTAAGGAGTAAGACATGGCTTATAACAGAAAAAATCATGTAATTCAAGTAGCAGACGCCATCTGCGAAGATATGGGCTACGATAACTACACAGAATTCGAAGCCGACGACATTGAATATATTGGTATGGAAGTTCAATGTGGTTTCAAAGATGTTTGTGAAATACTTAACATTGCATTGCCCGCATCGTTGGGTCCAGTAATGGCAGGATAAGGCTGTAATGGGGCCGTGCGGTCCTTGGGGAGCCTTGATACCCCAGAATACAAAGCAGTCGATTTTGCCGGCTTTGACTCTAAATAAAACCGGCACTTATTTGAAAGGATTGTAATGAATATTGATCAAGCTCTAGCAGAAATTATCGCATACAGTGTAGCTCAAGGTGTTGACAGTCTTACTGCGGTTGAGCAAATGGTCAAGCGGTATAAAACCTTGGCCCCCGAACAACAGCAGGCAGTCGACGTGTTCATGACAGAAACAAAGGAAACAGTGTGAAAAAGAAGTCTCGCGATTCAATCGATGCTATCAACGCAGACCTACTTTGGTCAGCGGCTTGCACCGCATATCGTTTGAATGGGGGTTACCTTAAAGAACCTGAGGTCATTGGTGACCAAGTGATTCGCCCTACCAATCGCGAAATTGTGCGTCGAGCATTAGACAATACCAGTTTGATTACCGATGCTGACCGTGAACTGGCCCAGAATTGTCGTCGACACATGGCTACCGCGGTAACCATGCAAGCTCTTCGGACTGAACTGGGCGAGTGGGCAAAGATTACAGCCAAGGTCTGTGAATTAGATACTGTTGATAGCATGTATGATTTTTCAGTGATCACGGCCATGCCACACAGTTACGTCAAACAACTGAAAAAAGAATCAGCGGATGCTAGATTGGCTCGTTGTGAACAGGGTGTAGTTGGCAAGATTGGCGATAAAGTAGTATTGGATGTAGAAATTATTCGCAATAATTATAGTGCCAAGTTTAATACTTGGTTTATAAGTGCAATCACCAGTGATAACTTTGGAATTTATTTTGCATACCGTGAGGCAATCAAACCAGAGACTCACGTGACTATTCGTGGCACAGTCAAACGACACAATGACTGTAGCACTCAACTTAACCGTGTCAAAGTTTCAGAAGGAGAATCTAAATGAAAGGTTTCGTCATAGGTACTGTATTTGGTATTATGGTTTGTACCGTTGGTTTTACCGGAATTGCTAGAATGTTTGATAACGGTCTGACCAAAGTACAACAAGTATCAAAAGAATACGCCAAATAAAAGCATTTTGGCAAACCAAATATAGCTATTATGGTTGACATTGTAATCGATTTCAAGTATAATGGTTATTGTAGTGAGAAGTAAAGGTAGTTTAAATCAACTTAAATTTAATAGGCAACTTAGAAAGGCAACACATGTCACAAGATAAATTATTCACAGTAGCAGGTACAGCAACAAATCCTAACGGTACTACCAAAGCTCGTTTTGCAAACGACTTAGTAGCTCGTATTAAGATTTTGAACAAAGCTGGTTGTACCAACATCAACCTAATGGAATTGCCAAGCGCAATGACCAAACTCCAAGCTCTTCAGTATTTGACTGAGCAAGGTGTTGCAGGTGATGCAGGTTATGCTGTAGCCAACAAATTGGCTGAGAAGACCAAGATCGCCAAGAAAGGCGAAGTAAAGGTCAAAGCAACTTCAGTTAAGTCTGCAGTCAAAGCATCTACTAAAGTAGCGGCGTAATTCATAGGGGCAGGCCAACGCCATAAGTCCCCTAGTAACACTTTTAGAAAGTATATCATGAGCAAACCAGTATTTTCAGACTTATTCACATTCAGCGGTCGACGTAATCGTCAATCCTTTATCCTATTGCAGTTGGCATCAATTGTGACTGTATTGTTAGGTGTTGGCATTATCACTGCTATTACCTTTGCAGCTCCAGCTATGGGCGCAATCTTTTGGTTCATTGGTATTGTTGGATTTATTGCCGTTGCAGTAGCCAACTGGGCATCTGCTAGTCAACGCATTCGTGACTTTGGTCAGTCGGGTGTGTGGGCATTGGTAATATTAATTCCTTACGTTGGTCCTTTGTTTAGTTTGGCACTTTGGTTAATTCCAAGTAACCAAGGCGAAAACAAATACGGTCCATCACAGATTTAAAGAATGTCAGGTCGCTGGGTGCCTAGCCCAGGGTGGATTACCTACCAGATGGGTATGGGTTTGGGAAGTGTATGACTTAAAACTTCCACGCAGGTCGTAGCGGATACAACTAACAGTGAAACTCAGCCCGGGGCTTCTATGACAGGAAGTAGCCGGGCACTTTCTTTTGTTTTGTCATAATTACTTTGTCGCCAATAACAATTATGACATTACCCACTTATCGCTCAGGCGAACCACTTTACATTGTGATCATGCGAGATTCAGACGCTCGCAATCTGCTGACTCGGTGGACCACGACCAGTCGAAGCATCGCGGCTCGTGTCGATGATAATCGAATGAACATTTATGATCACAATACCTTAAGCCTTTTTATAGTGACCTGGACACATGGTTGGGACCACTTGGTCATATGGGATCCTTGGTCAAAAAGGCATATTACCTGGTAATATTTCTTGACATACCTGCATTACAGTGTATAATTAATAGGTGCTCATGGCACTTATAACAAAGGAAATAGAATGACAATTCATGAACAAATCGTAGAAGCATTTAATAACTACATTGCTGAAAACGAAAAATTCACATCAAAGGGTGTAAAGGCTGCTGCTGCCCGTGCTCGTAAAGCATTACAAGAAATGAGCAAAGGTATCAAAGAACGTCGTAAAGAAATCACCGCTGAAAAAGAAGCATTGGCGGCCAAGTAATATGACACAGCAAGAATTTACCCGTACCTTAATTGAAGATCCTGAGACTCCGGGCGAGTTCTTGCTGGATCTTGGCGATGATCTTGTCAACCAACTGGGTTGGAAAGTTGGTGACACGATTACTTGGATCAATAACCTGGATGGAACATGGACCCTACGAAAGAAAAAACAGATTTAGAAAAATTGTTAGAATCAATAGATACTACCCTTAATAATCCAGGGGCAGTAAGTGGTAGTTGTGGGTATGAATCAGGCTACGGTGCTACTCCTCCCTACGGCGATGATACAATTACTATATCATCTGGCAGTAGCAATTGGGATTCCAACATATACTCTTACAATAATAACATAACGGGCGGAGGATTTAGCTACCCTAATAATATATCAGCAACCGGTGGCCCTTATACCATTAGTAGCGTTGGCGCTGGCACAGGAATTAGTCTTAATCCATGGGCCACTAATACTAACAGTGCAAAAATCCAGTTAGATGGTGAAGGTGCTGATATCAAAATCAATGGTTGGAGCCTGATTGACGCTATCCAAAAGATCGAAGAACGCTTGAACATCTTACATATCAATACCAAATTAGAAACGGAATGGGAAGAACTGCGGGCATTGGGCGAGCAATACCGCAAGCTAGAACAGCATATTAAGGATAAACAGGCCACGTGGGACAAGCTCAAAGCCATGCCACCTCCTGTTATAGATTGACATAAATGGCCAATCATGCTATAATATGTATATATTATGGTAAAAACATACAAAAACTTGGAGTTATTTGTGCCTGATTTGGTTCAGGTACTAAGTATTTTAGAGAGTAGAAAAAACAACCAGGCTGGCACTTCGGCGCTCAGCGGAGGATTACTATCTAGATCTACTCCAAAACGGATCGCTTGTGCCGTAAAGCAAGCACTAGTAAAAAGAGGACTTCGGAAATCCTCTTCATTGACAAATGGTATGAGCCCGGTGAGAAACAAAACCGCGCTTAGAGAGTATGGCACTGAGGCCCGAGGTCTTAATCTGTCCTGCGACAATGTCAATGCGTCCATCCTGGACACTCCGCTGATGCGCTCAGTATAGCGCCGGGAGAAGACATTGAAGACAACTTCAATTTATAACTTAGGTAACAAAATTTTTAAATTTTGTGGCTTTATGCTTGTGGTGCTTGCTGTAACAACAGTAACTCAGAACAAACTAGAAATACTTCGTGCAACCAACGAAGTAGCACGTCAAGGGTTTATCAGCGTCGCTGATCGTACCCGACAATTAGATTGCTTGACTCGCAACATCTATTGGGAAAGTGCAACAGAACCATTTGAAGGTAAAGTAGCAGTGGCACAGGTTACTCTTAATCGTGTGGCTTCTGGAAAATTTGCTCCAGACATCTGTGGTGTAGTTTATCAAAAGAATATTATTGCCGAAAAGGTAATATGTCAATTTTCATGGATGTGTGATGGGTCAAGCAAGAACAAACCCATTTACCCAGCTCAATGGAAAGAAAGCGAAGAAGTAGCTAAGAAAGTATTGCTGGAAGGTTTCCGACTACCCAGCGTAAAGAATGCTCTGTATTTTCATGCAGACTACATTCAACCACAGTGGGGTAAACCACAGGTGGCCAAATTCGGGAGACACATATTTTATGCGGACAAAATCTAAACATGTTAATCAAATTAGAAGATTTATTGAATTCTGTAAGGACCTGGTTAGAACAACACTTGCCCAAAGTAAGTGCTGAAACCTTAGGATGGTTGGCAGTGGTCTTAATACACTGCGCTACCATACCAACCTTGTTGGCCTTGTTAACTGGACTGAGTGATCGCACTCCCAGCCTGGACATTGTGCTGTTTATCTGGGCAGGATTAGTGTTGTTGTTTGGTCGAGCTATTGTGCTCAAAGATACCCTAAACATTATTACCATTGGCGTTGGGTTTATTGCACAAGCGGTAATAATGGCCATGATCTTGTTCAAATAATGGCATTCCATTTAGAAGGGCCTTGGTTAAGTACCACTGGTAAAAAGCGTGGCCCCAAACGCTGGGCCAGTGCCGAAGCCAAGAAGGTTGCCCAACAACGACAGGCCGAGTGGGATCGCAAACTGGTGCAGTTTGATAAAATGGCGCCCAAGTTTAGCACAGGTCCTTACAATGCACCTAAAAAAACTATCAAAGATTTTATGCCCAAAACTCCTCCGGGTAGAGAAACTGCGCCTGTTACAAGCATGGATACTGGTTGGGTTCCTTGTGTTAAAATTCGCGATCAAGAATATACTGGTACAAAAGTCAAAGGTATTGGTACCATGCACAAGTCAAATGCTGTGCCCGTTTTTAGCGATGACGAAGCCCGAGACATAAGTAAAATGCGCAGATAATGAAAGGCACATAAACTACTTTGGCAAAAGAAGAAGCAATAAAAATGGAAGGTGTAATAGAAGAAGTTTTACCCAATACTACCTATCGAGTTCGAATTGAAAATTTTGAACAGTCCGTTTTGGCCAGCCTAAATGGCCGCATGCGTATGAACAATATCAAGGTTCTAACCGGGGATATTGTAGAGTTAGAGTTTAGCCCATACGATTTGACTCGTGGGCGTATTACGCGGCGCCGATAAATATCTGTATGCAACATCTCATACGCTACGACATAGATTTACTAGAAGCCACAACCCGTCCGGCCAAGCTGGAGACCACTCCTTTGCCTTATGGCGAAAAAGACTTGGATCCGGTACTGAGCAAAAATAACCTCAACTATCATTACGAGCACTTGGCCAAAGGCTATGCCAAACGCTACAACGCTGGTGAAGGTAATGCTGATTTTAATCGTGCTGGTAGTTTTTTACATAACAAATTTTTCCCACAATTACAAGCTCCCAAAGGTGCTAACCGTCCTAAAGGTGCTGTACTAGAACTCATTGAAAGCAACTTTGAAACCTATGAAGACTTTAAAGATGAATTTAAAAAAGTGGCCATGGCTGTGCAGGGATCAGGCTGGGTATACCTTAGCACATCGGGCACGATTAAAACCATCCCGAATCATCAGGTGCGGACAGATATATGCGTACTTATTGATTGGTGGGAACACGCATGGTCTGACTACCAGTGGGAAAAAGAACGGTACTTAGATAACATGTGGAAGATTATCAACTGGAATGTTTGTAGCGAGCGCATATGATAACTGTAACCGACCAAGCTGTAGCAAAAATTCAAGACATTCTTCTTGAAGAAAATAATCCAGCACTCAAACTTCGTGTGTTTGTTCAAGGTGGCGGATGTTCGGGCATGCAGTACGGGTTTACCCTAGACGATACTCAGAATGAAGACGATTGGGACTTGGAAATTTCAGGAGTAAAAGTTCTAGTAGATTCAATGAGCAGCGGTTACTTACAAGGTGCCGAAGTAGACTACAAAGAAGATCAATACGGATCAGCATTTACCATTAAAAATCCATCGGCAGTAACTACCTGCGGATGCGGTAGTAGTTTTAGTCCAGAATAAATCCCGTTTTACATAGACTAGTAAATCTGCTAAATACCAGCAGAGGACAATATCTATGACCCAATTAATAATCAATGTAGGCGCCAGTGCCAATGACGGACTAGGCGATCCATTACGCACCTCGTTTACCTATTGCAACAGCAATTTTAGCGAATTATACAGCCGAGTACAAACTACACCGCCCGATACATTCATTGGTGTTCCGGGCGATCAGGCTGGAATGTATGCTTACGACAGCACTTACTTTTACTATTGTTTTGCTGATTTTGACGGAGTTAGCGACATATGGAATAAAGCTCTTACCATATCTGAACCTGGTAATTATGGCAATGCCAACGTGGCTGCTTATCTAAACGGATCAGCTGGCACTATTGTACCGGCCAACAATGGTGTCCAAACTTTGGGCAATGTTACAAGGTCGTTTAAAGATGTATTTTTAAGCAATTCAACAATAACGTTAAATTCAATACCTATTACAGTAATAGGAACTAATCTGTTGGTTAACGGCTCCAATGTAGTTGTTGCATCGTCTATTGATGGCTCCATAAGTGTTACTGGTAATATCACTGGAAATTATTTTGTTGGTAACGGCTCTTTGCTCACAGGCATTGACGGCAACTATAGCAATGCCAATGTGGCTGCTTACTTGCCTACATACTCAGGTAACCTAAATGCTGGCAATATAACCACACCGGGATTCATAAATGCTGTTGGCAATACACGAGGTGGCAATCTTCGCACAATTGGACAAGTCACAGCTACAGGAAATGTGTATGGTGGTAATATTTTAGCTGCCAATGCTATATCAGCTGGTGGTACAATATATGGTGCCCAATTTAGTGGTGATGGTAATACAATATCAAATATTCAAGGTACCAGTGTCTCAGGTAATGTTACCTCGGCTGTTACTGCTGGCACAGTTACTACCAATGCACAAGCCAATATTACCAGTGTAGGTACATTGACCACCAAGATTGCTAGTGGATTAGTTAGTACTACAGGAAATATTGTTGGTGCAAATATTTTAACTGCTGGATTAATTAGTGCTACTGGACCAGTGTCAGTGGGTGTGTATACTGCAACAAATTTAAATTTAGTAACTGGATCTGTAGGAGCATTGGCCGCTGTTAGTAATAGTCCTACCGTGGGTGGTAGATTGGCATTTTGGGATACTACCAACGCTCGTTGGAGCTATGTCAGCGACAACACGGCGGTGTAACCGAGGTTAATCAACTATGGCGCAACCTGTTTGGATTACTCCAGCTGGTCCTTTAGAAGGGCCCATACCAGAAGGTATATTTTTTAAAAAATCGTTGGTGGCCAGCACGGATATTGTTATAACTGATCTTAGTGCCAATGGTACCCGAGTAACAGTAACATTTGATCAACAACGTATAGCACCGTATTCTGTAGGACAAATTATAGAAATAGCTGAGGTTACTCCTACTACTTATAATGGTACTTACACAGTATTGGCTTGCACTACTACCACGCTACAATATGCCAGCACTGTAACAGACACATACGTCAATGGTGGTGGAGTTATTATTGATCCTAATGATTCTGTTCGTTTTGAATTGATTGCTGGCACATTGCCAGATGGCATACAGATAGCTCAGTCAGGATTGTTAACTGGTACGCCTGTGGCCAGCATTAAAATTCAAGGTATCCCGGCTCAGGTCAGTCGAGATGTGACCAGTCAGTTTGCTGTCAGAGCATATACTATAAGAAACAATGTTGTAAATCGCCTGGCTGATCGTACATTTACATTAACTGTTACTGGTCAAGATACTCCAGAGTTTACTACACCTGCGGGGCAAATAGCACAGTACTATGATGGAACACTAGTTACTGGATTACAAATTGGATACACTGACCTAGACCCAGATGACGTTATAGTTATAAGATTACGAGCTGGAAAGTTGCCAACTGGATTGACTATAAGCACCTCTGGATTGATATCAGGTTTTATTGCACCTAACCCTATAATTACGCAGACTGCTGGATTCAGTAGAGACGAGCAAGGATTTGATCAATATCCATTTGATTTTTCCACCAAAAGTTCCAATACTAATTTTGAATTTGTTTTAGAAATATCAGACGGTAAAAGCACCAGTCTAAGAACGTTTAGTATTTTTGTCTGGAGTCGAAGCGATTTAACTGCCGACACTACATTTGTCACGGCCGACAATACATTTATCACTGCCGACAGTGGACCGGTAGCTGTACCAGTTATACTAACTCCACAAGGATCCATTGGTACTATAAGAAATGACAATTTCTTTGCATTTCAATTTACAGGTGTAGACATTGATGACGATCCATTTAAGTTTATTGCTGTTGGCGAGTTGCCGCCTGGGTTGACTTTAAATGAAGATACTGGTTGGTTGTCTGGATACATTCCTGATCTAGGCATTACAGAAACTGTTTACGATGTTGTTCTTAGAGTTTATAAAACTTATAGCCCAGACGTTATTAGTGATCCTTATAATTTTACTTTGACCATCAATGGCCCAATTAACAGTCAAATTATTTGGTTAACTCCAAGCGATCCGGTGGCCATAGCCAATGCTATAATTACCGGAGTAGCAAGCCTTGGCAGTATTCCCAATGGCAGTACCAGTTTGTTTTATGTTCAGGCTGTGAATCTAGGTGGACTCGAATTACAATATCAATTGCTATCAGGTAGTGATAGCTTATTACCGCAAGGCCTGCAATTGTTGCCCAGCGGAGAAATAGCCGGACGTGTAAGTTTTAATACTTTTGCATTGGATGGCGGCACAACCACGTTTGATGTAAGTAAAGAAAATGGATCTGATCCAACTACGTTTGACATGACTTTTATATTCACAGTTAATGCTTACAGTCTCAATGGTGTAGTCAGTGTAAATAAAACTTTTTCAATCACAGTAATCAGAGTTTACGACGAGCCCTATGATAATCTTTACATACAATGTATGCCGCCACAGGATAACCGAGATTTAATCAGTTCGCTGTTACAGAACAGTGATATTTTTGAACCAGACTTGATTTATCGTTCACAGGATCCCAACTTTGGTATTGCTAAAAATGTAACCTATTATCATGCCTACGGACTTACATCGGCTACACTAGCTGATTATTATTCTTCGTTATATGAAAATCATTATTGGAAAAATTTAATACTTGGAGAAATCAAGACTGCACAAGCCCGAGATGCCGACGGTAATGTAATTTACGAAGTGGTGTACAGTCAAATTGTTGACAATCTGGTCAACAACCAAGGCGAAAGTGTAAGCAAAGCGGTGGCGTTGCCTTATCCTATATATTTAGATGACAGTTCAGAAGTTAGTGTAGTATTCCCCAATAGTTTGATCAACATGCGTGATCAAGTTATTGACACCGTGGGACAAATATCCAGAATATTGCCGCTATGGATGACATCCAAACAAGCAGATGGATCTATACTAGGATTTAAACCAGCATGGGTACTGGTTTAAATCCTAGTATAGATCCATCTGCTTGATTGTGCTGAGCG